>SDBT01003245.1_pt1 | contig 28262 bp, 25 predicted proteins | sample 2277101 | NCBI WGS metagenome assembly SDBT01 (sample SAMN10404973, study PRJNA504765) | marine sediment metagenome | isolation source: marine sediment core GS10_PC15, 103 cmbsf | place: Arctic Ocean: Southern Knipovich Ridge | collected 2010 | reverse complement strand
CCTATACACTTCTCCTAGTTATGATACTAACATCGTTTATCGTTGCCTCAACCTCCCCGCAAATGGTTCATACTGCGTTAACCAGGCTTAAAATACCATATAAAGTATCTTTTCTCATCTCAGTCACCTTCGTATTTTTTCCGGTGATACAAAACGAGATTTTTAATATTTACCAAATTCAAAAAACAAGGGGATTAAAATTAAAACTTCATGTAAAACATCCTATTCGTAACATTGAACAGGTGTATCCAATTGTAATACCTGCTATTTTTTTATTGTTAAAAAGAGCATGGGATCTTTCTTTATCCTTAGAGATAAGAGGATTTGGGAAAAAAAGATCTTCTTATAATAAACTAAAGATAACTCCACCTGATGTGATTTTTATCAGTATTATATTCATAGCCTTTGCATCTGCTGTTCTGGTAAATATTTCACCAGGATTTCATGAATTATTAAATCCTCAATGGATACTTTTTAAAGGATAAAATATTATTTTTCAATGAGCGCTTTTTTATCAGCAATTTCTTTTTTCATCCAGGTCTCATATTCTGGACCTGGTTTCCAGAGTTTTTCTAATTCTACATCGAGATTGCTAGGAGAAATTTTAATAACCCAACCTTTTCCATAAGGTTCATCATTGATTTTCGAAGGTTCATCTTCAAGGTCCTCATTGACTTCTTCGATCTCCCCACTTACAGGAGCATAGATTTTACCTGTCCATTTCCCACTGCTCATTGTCCCGAATGGTTTATCCTGACTAGTTTCATCTTCTTCTTCTAACGTTACCACACGTTTTATTATGCCAGCCATTTTCTGTGCAAAATCTGTTACGCCAACAACTACAACATTGCCCTCGACTCTTGCCCAACAGTGTTCCTTATGATAATATAGATCATCAGGAACATCGTATTCCTCTATTTTCATAATTTTTCCTCCAATTTTTTATCGAATATTATATTTTGATATATAACTTTCGATATTTCCATTTTTTTTCTAACAGTTTCAAATTTACTATTATTCAACATAAATTGATGAGTATTTTCATCCGTGTTAATACAGCTACTATTGTCTCCTAACATCATTTTAATATTCCTGAGGCATCTCCTTAATCTCTCTAAAGGTAAAGACCGGGCCATCAACACAAACATAAGTTTTACCGATATTGCACCTCCCGCATTTACCGATACCGCATTTCATACGCATTTCAAGGGTTGTATATATCTGGTCATCATCAAAACCAAGTTTAGAGAGATTTTGGGTAATAAATTTAATGGCAATTGGTGGACCACAGGTGATTGCAATGGTATTATCGGGTTTTGGTTTTACCACTTCTACAAGTTGGGGAACAAAACAGGTAAATCGAGTCTGTCCAGGTTTGATTGAAGTATCTCCCGGACTTTTCATATTTATCTTTGTCCATCCTTTTTCAGCATCCTCATCAATCATTCCATCTTTTCCAAACTTCCAATCTACACATAGGTAAACATCAGGGTCATCCATTTTTTCATATGTAAAGAGCTCATCTTTGAATGAAAGATCTTTTGATGTTCTCGCTCCATATATCAATGTAACCCTTCCATAATTCTCCCTATTCTCTTTGGCTAACACATAGTTATATACGGAACGAATAGGAGCTTGCCCTATGCCAGCTCCGATAAATATAAGATCCTTCCCTTTCCAATCATCAACAGGAAAACTATTACCATAAGGACCTCGAACTCCGATGATATCCCCAACCTCCAGTTGATGAATAGTGGTTGTTACTTTTCCAACTCTCATAACTGCAAATTCCAGATAATCTCTGATTGTAGATGGTGAGGTAATTGATATCAAACTCTCTCCTTTCCCAAAGATTGAAAGAACTGCACATTGGCCTGGTTTCTGGTTGAAGTTTTTCTTATCTTCTGCATTAAGAAATTGTACTCGAAGTCTTCGTATGGCTCTTGGTCCACCAGCTTCTTCATGTATTTCTATAATTTTAGCTGGCATTGGAATATAGGGATTCTGACTCATTTTTCCGCCTCCCTAGATCCACCTATTACGTTGATAATGTCTATCTGGGTTGGACATTGATTGACACATCTTCCACATCCTACACAGCCAATCATCTGTTGATTCTTCATACTATAGTTGTACTTGTGGTAGAACCGCTGTCTTTGTCTCTTCATTTTATTATCCCTTGGATTATGACTTGATGCATGTAAGGTATATTCTGGGAATTGACAGGTATCCCAAACTCGAACTCGTTGTCCCCCTTTTTTTCCTCCAATATCGTTTATATCAAAACAAAAACATGTTGGACAGAGAAATGTACAAATACCACAACCTATACAAGGATCTGAAACCTGATTCCAGTATGTACTTTCAAAGATTTTATCTAATTGTTCTGGAATTCCTTTGACATCGAGTGTTCGGACAATTGCTTTTTCAGATGTCTTTTTTAATTGTTCACTTTCCTGCAATTCAGCAGGCTTTGATTTTTGCAACAGATTTTTTGAATGAGTCAGTAGTTCATTTCCTCGGTCAGTCAATGGTTTTATAAGATATGTATCTTTTAGTTCCACGAGTTGCATATCAAGATTTTCTGATGAATGCGGAGCTCCTCCAAGGGATGTACAAAAACAATTGTAATAAGGAGGGACATTGCATGCAAGGCCAATTAAAATTGTATTATTTCGTCTTTTTTGATAATAGGGGTCAATGAAGGTTCCTTCTAACATTACTTTATCAAGATAGGTAAACGCTTGTGCATCACAACCTCGTATGCCAAAAATAATTGTTTTGGGTTGTTTCGATGATTTATCATCTATCTTGTATCCCTTTTCTAAAATCTTATAGTCCATGAAGCATTCTGCTTGAGGAAAAACAACACTTTTTGGTGGTTTTGAGGTATTCGAATAGGTTAAATCAACCTTTTTAGGATTTGTAACTTTTTGAAATAAAAAGATCTCTCCATCTTTATGAGGTGCATATACTTCAAATTCTTCCAAACCAGCGATAAACTCAGAGAGTTTGTTTTTTGGTAACGAATAAGTTGAAAATTCCTTCATCGTATAAACCCTCCAGGATCATCTTCTTCATATTCAGCAAGCAGGTTTCTTGGTTCTAGTGAAGTTCCGGGTTCAAATTTAAAAATTTCACGTACATCTTTTTCAAGTTTTCTGGTAAATAATCTGAGAGGAATATCAACAGGGCACACTCTATCGCATTCGCCACAGTTTGTACAACGACCAATCATATGATACATTCGAGATAAATGAAAGTTAAGGTTATCAGAAACAGTAGGTGTTTTATCACCCCATTGTGGTCGACATACTTTTTCCTCTGGTGTTGCTCGTGGTCCATATGTTGGCTCTGTTCGGGCAATTGAACAATCTTTACAGTAACAAGCAGGACAAACATTCCTACATGCATAACATCGGACACATTTTGAAAGATCTTCCCTCCATTGTTCCCATCGGTCAGCAAGATTCATTTTTTCCAAGTCAACGATATCGAGGTATTCATCTTTTTTTGGTTTTGCTTCTTTACCGATAATTTTATCGTAAACGATAGGATTTGGATAACGACATACTTTACATTTCTCCATAATAATATCATTTATCGGGAACTCAATGGTGTCGTTGTTATACGTGCCAATGATCTTTTCTCCTTCAAGTTGAAATTTCATTTCAAAGGCGCTTTCAGGGGGCAATTTCTTTTTTTCCCATAAGTTTCTGGCTTTTTTTGAATCAATCATTCCTTTACAGGGGATGCCTATCACATATAGTTGATCTTTTGAAAAAATATGCTCCTGGATAAGTAACGCAAGTGATCTGCTGTCACATCCTTTCACACTGATTCCAATAGGACGAGAGTCAGGTGTCTCCCCTCGTTTTGGTACCCGTTTCCATTCATCAATGAGATAGGTCACTAAATTACCAACACAGGATGGATCCCAAATGAGTTTTTTAGCATCTTCTGGTTTTTTAATAATAATAGGTCGCGCTGCAAATGCATCAGATCCTCGTTCAAATCCAAGGAAATATTTAACCTTTTCTTCAGATAAGTTTTTTTTAACAATATCTGATATTTCCTTTGATATACTCATTGTATCACCTCTCGTGTCATCTTCTTTTGAGGTCCCAGAGTTTTTATTTCCTCAACGACTTCATTGATAATTTCACCGAATCGTTGACCTTCTGATGCTGAAACCCAGCTCATTTGAAAACGTCTCGGATCGATTCCAGCAAATTCTAGCATATTTCTAAAAAGAACGGCTCTTCGTTTAACATAATAATTACCTTCAATATAATGGCAGTCACCTGGATGACAACCAGAGATAAGTACTCCATCAGCACCATTCCTAAAAGCTCTTAGAATAAAGAGAGGCGATATTCTACTTGAACACATAACGCGAATGATGCGTACATTTGGAGGATATTGGACTCTTGAAGTACCTGCAAGATCTGCTCCAGCATAACTACACCAATTGCATAAGAATGCGACAATCTTTGGTTCAAAAGTAGACTTCTTTGCATCCATATCTCATTCCTCCTCCATGATAGCATCAATCATTGAAATAATCTGTTCATCTTTGAATCCTTTCTGTTGAATCGCACCATTTCTACATATACCAACACAGGCACCACATCCTTTACATAAGGCTTCGATAACACTTGCTTTACCATCAACTTTCTCTATCGCGTTATAGGGACAAATGAGAATACAAGTTTCGCAGCCACTACATCGATCAGGATCAACAACGGAAATGTTTGCCTCACCCAAAAGTGTATCTTTTGAGAGAACGGTAGCTGCCCGCGCAGCTGCTGCAGATGCTTGAGCAATGGCATCAATTGAGTTCTTTGGATATTGAGCACAACCACAAATATAAATTCCACCAGTGTTGGTGTCTACAGGTGCTAGTTTAGGGTGGCTTTCAAGGAAAAAATTATCTTGCCCTAATGGAACTTTTAACAAGCCTCTTAAATATTTAGCATCTTGTTCATGCGCTCTCATACCTACTGAAAGAACAATAGCATCAAATGATAGCTCAACGGTTTCACCTATGAGATCATCCTTGATTTTAATTTTTAAAACATCTCCATCGACAATGATTTCAGGTTTATTTTCTGGTGTGTATCTGAAAAAAACAACTCCTTTTGATCTAGTGTCTTGATAGAGTCGCTCTCCAGTTTTACTAAATGCTCGTATATCTCGACAGTAATCAACAACTTCAACGCCTAAATCTTTGAGAACACTTGCTTGTTTTAAGGTGACTTGACAGCAATAGCGTGAACATCCTTTGAAATCTTTTGGATCTCGAGATCCTACACAATGTATAAATGCAACTCTTTTCAATTTTTTTCCATTCAGTGTTACATCTGGTTTTTTCTCCCCATGGAGATTTAAAAGAAGTTTTTCTAATTCCTCGTTGGTAATCACATTTGGATGTTTGGAGTACCCAAATTCACCCTTTTTAGGTTTATACAGTTCTGATCCAATGGCGATAATAATAGTTCCAATGTCGAGTTCGATAGGTTTTGGTTTTGATCTTTCTAAATCAATACTATTCGTCTTACAAACTTTTAGACATTCTCCACATTTTGTACAATGTTCAAAATCTATGGCATACCTCTTGGGGAAAACATTTGTTTTATTCCAGATTGCTTTATGCGTTCCACCACCATCATCGATTAACTCCACAGGGCATACTTTTTCGCATTCACCACAGAGGTTACATGATTTTTCATTTACGCCAATGGGATGTTCGGTAGCACTTACTTTAAAATTTCCTACAAAACCTTTTATTTCTTCAATAGTGGTATTAGTATGTATTTGAACGCCATATTTCTCTAAATTGTTAAATCTTTCATTAAGAATTTCCGATGCCGGGGTAAATTCAGGAGCGAGTAGTCCACGTTCGGACATTTTTCCGCCTAAAAATGGTTGTTTTTCAATGAGATGGACTTTAAAACCTAATTTTGCAAGATCAAGAGTTGAAGTTAATCCAGAAATTCCTCCGCCAATAATAAGAGCTGTTGAAGTTACCTTATTTTCATGAGCTGTTAGAGGTCGAAGTGTTGCAGCTTTTGCAACTCCTGAAGCGACAAGGTTTTTTGCCTTTTCTGTTGCCTTCTCAGGTTCTTTTTGATGTACCCACGAGTCTTGATCTCTGATATTGACCATTTCAAAAAGATATGGATTGAGACCACCCTCTAAAAGCATTTGTCGGAAGATTGGTTCATGCGTCCGAGGTGTACAAGCTGCTATCACCACTCGATTCAGATTATGTTCTTTCATTAACTTTTGAATATCACTCTGAGTATTATCTGAACAGGTATACAAGCAATCATTGGTATACACAACATAGGGCAGGGTTTTTGCATATTCTGCAACTGCTTTTACATCGATGACACCTGCAATATTTGTTCCACAATGACAAACAAAGACTCCGATACGTGGTTTATCGTAGACGTTAAGCATAGGAACTTCTTTCTTTTTTTCTGGAATGCGATCATCTTTCACCCATCTTCCTGCCTCAGCAGCAGCACCTGATGCCTGAGCAACGGTATCAGGGATATCCTTAGGGCCTTGTGCACATCCACATATATAGATTCCTTCTTTTGTTGAATTATACGGAAGAGTATCCATTGCCTCTTTATAAAATCCAAAATCATCTCTTTGTATACCAAGAATTTTTGCAAGTTCCTGTGATCCTTCTGATGGAACAATCGCTGAGGAGAGTACGACAAGATCAGCGGCATGATTTTCTAGTTCTCCGGTCTCTGTGTTTTCCGCTCGTATTATGATGTTTTTGTTTTCTGGATCTTCTTGTAGTTCCCCCGGTCGTCCTCTAAAAAATTTGACACCATATTCATTCTTTGCTCGTTCGTAATACTGTTCAAAACCTTTCCCATATGCTCGGACATCCATATAAAAAACTGATATGTCTTCTACATCAGGTTCATGTTCTTTGACGAGCATTGCCTCCTTAATTGCATACATGCAGCAAACGCGAGAACAATAACTACATCCATGATGATCATCACGGGAGCCATAACATTGAATAAACGCTATACGTTTAGGCTCCTTCTCATCAGAAGGTCGCACAAGTTTACCACTTGTCGGACCAGAAGCACTTAGATACCGTTCAAGTTCAATAGCTGTTATCACATTTTGAAACGATTTATATCCATATTCAGTTCGTACTTCAGGGTCAATAAGATCATAACCAGTTGCGACAACAATTGATCCAACATTAAGTGTAATTTTTTTCTCAGTCATTTTATGATCGACGGCTTTCGCTTCACAGACCTTCGAACATAGCATACATACTCCTTCTTTACCTTTTTTTAACATTTTAAAATATAAACAATTTTCAGTATCGATGCTATATTTCAATGGTGCCGCTTGGGGAAAGGGGATATAGATTGCTTTTCTATAACCTATACCCATATCAAATTCGTTTGGTACTTTACTTGGACATTTTTCTGCACATAGACCACAGCCGATACAATCTGATTCATCAACAAAACGTGGTTTCTTTAAAACCGATACTTCAAAATTTCCAGCTTTTCCTTTTACTCCTGTTACTTCAGAAGTCGTGTAGAGGGTAATATTTGGATGTCGAGTTGCTGCAACAAGTTTTGGGGAGATTATACACATGGCACAATCATTTGTTGGAAATGTCTTGTCAAGCTGGGCCATTCTTCCCCCTAAAGATGTACCTCGTTCAACTAGATAGACTTGAACTCCGGAATCTGCAAGATCAAGCGAAGCTTGAATACCTGCAATACCTCCGCCGATAACTAGGACTCCCTTTGCCATTATTTCCCCGCCTCAAATTTCTCAAAGAAACTGCTATATCTTTCACTTTTCTTTTTAATGCGCATTTCTTTTGGTTCAAATCCCATAGCTAGTCCTAAAATCTGAGTTAGAAAGAAAACCGGCATGTTGTATTCGACATTGTGTTTTTTGCCAATAGCAGGTTGGTATTCGCTATACATGACATTACAGAATGGACAAATAACAGCCAATGCGTCAGGAGATGCTGCCTTTGCACCATCAAGAACACGCTTTGTCATATTGGCAGAGGACTCTTCATCTATTGCTAATATGGGTCCACCGCAGCATAGAATACGTTCGGGGAAATCAATTGCCTTTGCACCAGTTGCATTAATTAACGTTTCTAAAGATTTTGGATTTTGAGGGTCATCAAATTCTTCAAAAACTGAATTTGGTTTCAAATAATGACATCCATATATCGCTCCAATACTAAATCCTTCTAAACTTCTAACGATTTTTTCTTTAATCTTCTCCGGACCAACATCTTCATACAAAATTCGGGCAATATGTTTTACCTTAACGTTTCCTTGAAAAGTATACCCTGTTGGTTTTAGGATTTTTGAAACTCTTTCAAATACATCATTATCTGTTTTTAGGATATGGTTTACCTTTGTGAGATGAGATGTACATGAATTGCACATTGTTGCTATATTAAGTCCTTTTTCTTCAGCGATGCACAGGTTTACCGCTGCGAGTGCAAAAGAGGTATCTTGATTGAGAAACGATATCGGAAATCCACAACAAGATGATCCTTTCAGAACGTGGAGTTTAACATTAAGGGTTTCTGCTACTCTCTGTGTAGAGATTTCATATCCTGCTGATCGAAGGGGTACAGTACATCCGGTAAATAATGAATATTCCATTATTTCTCCCCCTTAATAATCTCAAGGATTTTGCTTTCTTTCAAGATCTTTCTGACGTTTTCGGGATTTTGGGTAATTTCTTCTATATTGAACTTACGTCTAATGGAATTTTCAAAATCTGTAATTTCTCCAAGTCCACCAAAGTCTTTAAGCATATCTAAAAGTCCTTTCAGATTTGATGGTGCATAACCTTGTTTTACTGCAAGGTTCTTTAAGGTGGTCATAAAAGAGGTGATATCTACATCTTGAGGGCATCGTTCATAGCACGAATAACATGCAGAACACATCCATACATAAGGACTGCTCAGGACTTTTTCTTTTGCTCCTAATTTTATGAGTCGAATGATTTTTCGAGGGTTAAAATCACTATATATTTCTCGAACAGGGCAGCTTGCAGTACAGGTGCCACATTGAAAACATTTGAGGAAACTGTCCCCACCAGGTTCGTTCGCAATCTCATATTTAAAATTTGGATCTAATTGTGCATCTGTTATTTTTTGTTGTTTAGTAGTACTGGAGTTTAGCCCCCCCTTTTTCAATGTTAGTCCCCTCCATTTTTAATGTTAAGTTCCTTGAGTCGTTTTGAACCTCTTTGTCTTTTTTGTTCAGAATAATTGATTACAGCGGCTATAGTTTTTGTTCTTTCAACACTCCAGTGTTTACGTTTTTTTATGGGCTGTAATTGGAGATAACCAGCGTTTAGTGCGTCTTTAAAAATCTGGTTTCCCATATTTGTTCTTAAAATTGTTGTGGTAAATCCATCGGGAGATCCTAGTCCTCCAACGGATATATCCGCAAAATCATTAGCAAAATCCAAACATGCAAGACAAGCTGGTCTGACTAATGGTTCAATATCTTCAAATAAAACGTGGACGTTTTTTCCATTTTTAAGAGTAAATATAATATCTTCCTTGATGTTCATTTTTATTACATTTTGTAGATTGATACCCGCTTTCTTTTCGAACTCAGTTCTTTTTTTCTGATCAAAGGTGAAGTTTTCCATGCAAAAAAGACCAATGGCAAATTTGACTATATGTGACGGAAGAATTCGTAATATCTGCATTTTTCGTATGGTATGAATTTGACAGGGGGTTCCAACAACTGCAATTCGAGTTAGGTCCATATTTTTCAGTTTTTTTAGTGCAAAAAGATTTGGTGAATAGGTATTGTATTTCCCTAGTTTATCTACATGTGCAAGATCAGAAAAGGTAGATCCTGCAGCTGAAAGAAGATCATCTTTTTGAGTAGCGATAATTGGCTCACGTTCAAAGGGGTTTCCAGTTTTTCGTGATACGATAGCTCCATCGATAATATTTTTTTCGAGCATGTATTGTAGAAGTGCTGTTACTACTCCACCATCTGTGGCGTTTTCTCGTATTTTTTTATCAGTTGCTTGAGCAATGGTTACTTCTTGGAAGTCTCCAATTGGAGGTTTCCAATTCCACTTCTCCCGTAAATCATCGTCTATTACTTTTATCTCTGGACAAATAAAGTAGCAGATACCGCATTCTAAACAATTGTCTTCGTTTGAAAAAACAGGAATGCCGTCTTTCCCCATTTCTATGGCACATATTTCATGGGCTGAACAAAAGGAAACGCATCCTCCACAAGAGCCACATAAATTTTTGTTATGAACCTCTTCAATGAGGTTTTTAAATGTCTTTATAGTCTTATCTTTATCTTTTTTTATTGACGCTTTTTTTTTCATTTTTTCAACGTCCTGTGAGTACTTATTCGGTTTTCAATATTGACGGTCAACTCCCTACAAATTAACATAGAAAATCAAAATATTCATCATATGTTTGATTCTGATGAATATTTTTCGTAAAAATTATGCAAATCCGGCAGTTTATTACTTTATATCCTCCATATATCTTATATCTAGGTCTCTCAATTCGATTGTTTTTATTTTTCCAGGGTATGTTAACGATTGTTAATAAGTCTTTGTATTATTTATTATATAAATTTTTCCAATCTCTAGGAGATGTGCCATCATTAGTCTGAAAATTTTTCCCATCAATAGTTTTTGATTTTCTCAATTCTGCACTACTTATTGTAATTCTTCCTCCCCCAGTTCCCCGTATACAATTCAAACAATCTTGAACATCAACATTTTTTAGCCAAAACTTCATCTTAGGGAGTTTCATCATATCAAGATAATGAGAATCAGAAGAAGACAGTATTTCCAATTTCCCATCTTTTAAGAATTTTGATTGAATACTATCAATCTTACTAATGTTAAATACCTCTACTGCATCAATTTTTAATTGAGGAGGCAAATATCCTAATTGAGAAATGACACTAAATTCTCTATCAATATGAGCAGCAACAGCAACACCATTGAACATATGTATCTTGTCGACTAATTTATCTATTGGTAAATTCAATGGCATAATGAGCATGCCCTTTTCTTCACCCATGACCTTTCCAGCATTATTAAGCTTTAGTTGATGACCAAATCTCAACGGATCGTTTTTCACTTGGGAGGGTATACCAGGTTTCACAACTGTTGAACAAAAACTATTCAAGGTTTTAATATCTGGAAAATAACCCAATAAATGTATTTCCTCAGATGTTTGTAGCTCTATCCCTGGAATAAATAAGAGATTATGGTCGTTAGCAGCACCTTCAAAAGCTTGGCAATTAAATCCAGCATTATGGTCTGTTATTGAAAATATCTCTATACCTAAGGTAATTATCTTCTTCACTACTTCCTTAGGTGTCATTTTATCTTCTGCACATGGTGAAAGTGCGGAATGAAGATGCAGGTCACAAGAAAAAGGAATGAGCAGATCTGAGTTATCGGAGATCATCTGATTCCACTTTCATATAATTCCCCTGCAAGTTGAAATGCATTCTCCTGGCTTCTTAATAAAGCAACTTGTTCTTCATCAGCTTTAGCAATTACTTCATCAGGAACGTCATGTCCTTCGCATATAATCACAACAGGTATATTTGCCATCGCGGCAACTCCAATAATATTCAAATGACATTGTATTGTCATCCAAAGTGAATTTGGTTTCACACTGGCCAATACCTGACTTAAAAGATCTCCAATATATCCATTTGTAATCTTCAACTCTTTATCTATTTGTTTTTTATTTAATATTTCAAGATCTAACTTCTTGATGATTTCTGATAATTTCAATAATCTCACCTACATTTAGATTTGTTTTCTAAAATCCAATTATAGGATTTATTAGTTATAACCTTTATGCTCAAATTAAAAATTGTGGATAAAAAAACAAATATCTCAATAAGCTGTAGGAAGTGTAGAAAAATTCATATACTTACTACAACTTTAATAAGACATTCCCAATTCGCACAATTCTCCGAAAATAGTATAATAAAAAATTATGGGATAACTTTCCTGTCAGATTAATCACAGACCTCGATATGTCAAAAAAAGGTGATAAGTTGAAAATAAAAGAAATTGTGAATTTGTTAAACGCCAAGGAACATTATATTCCAAATGATGACGATATAAATATCAATTATGGCAGTGCATCTGATCTAATGAGTGATGTATTGGCATATTTACCCGGAGGGAATGGTACTTTATTACTTACAGGGTTACTCACGCCTCAAGTAATTCGTACCGCATCACTTATGGATATTTCCTTAGTAATCTTCACTCGTGGGAAGCTTCCAAACGAGAAAATAATTGACGCAGCAAAAAAGAACAACATAGCAGTGTTAAGTACTACTCTTACAAAATATGCTTCATGCGGAATTCTATATTCTGCTGGTCTTGAAAGTGTTGATGGCTATGTTTATCACAGGGATGATCATGTTTCTCGGTAAAAAAAATATAGAATTTGATTCAATATTAATGCACAGTCGCGTATCAAATTTTATGACATCTCCACCCCTTACCCTGACAAAAGATAAGACCATGGCTGATGCCAAGGCAATGATGCGAGATAATAGAATCTCAGGGGTTCCTATTGCTGATGAAAAAGGTTTATTGATTGGAGTAATAAGTATTGAAAATATCATCATTTCCCTTGAAAAAGGCAATATTAAAGACCGTATTGAAAAACATATGATAACCAATGTTGTCTACCTAACGGAAAAAACTGACATATCAACAGCTATGGAATATGTAACAACTCATAATTTCGGAAGATATCCTGTGGTAAATAAAGATCATAAAATTGTTGGTGTCGTTACAAAAGAAGATGTGATGCAATATATGTATGAGCGTTTAGGCAATATATATATGCATAATAAATTGCGAGATAAAACTCTTGAACCAGTTCGATTTTTAATAGACCAAGATGTTGCAGAAGATGATCAATATAAAACACGAATATTTTCATTTGTTATTGAAAATCCAGATATTGATCATGCTGGTCAGGGATCAACACTTTTTAAAAAATTCTTACAAGAGAGAAGCTTTCCAACTGAGGCAACACGTCGAGCTAGTATTGCTTTATATGAAGCTGAAGTAAATGTTGTTCTCCATGCAAACGGAATCGGTATTATAAAAGCTTTAATTGATGAAGAACAAGTATATATTATCATTAAGGACGATGGCCCGGGAATAGATGATATCGACATGGCCGTTCAACCAGGATATACAACAGCAACCGATGAAGTACGAGAGCATGGATTTGGAGCAGGTATGGGTCTTGCAAATATAATTAAATATACTGATAAATTAGTCTTACTTTCCAGTAAAAACGGTTTAAAAGTTGAAATGGTCATAATTGTCAAAGATGAAACCGAACAAAAAAAAGAATAATTATGGTGTAACAAAACATGAGAACTCTTTGTCAACATATTTTTGATTTAGCACAGAATTCCATAAATGCTGAATCACAAAATATCAACATTATTGTCCAGGAAGACGTGGAAAAAAATATATTCAAAATCACTGTTAAAGATGATGGACGAGGGATGAAACCTGAAACCATGACAAAAGTAAAAAATACATTCTTTACCACACGCGCACGAAACAAACGAGGTGTTGGTCTTGGCCTAGCTCTCATGGATGCAACCTGTCAAAGAACAAACGGAACCTTGACTATCGATTCAAAATATCGATATGGTACCACAATAATTGCCACAATGGAGCATGATAATATCGACCGTCCGCCTCTTGGAAACCTCGCTGATCTATACACCTCTTTAATGCTTTCATCACTTGAAAATAATGTCATATGGATTCTTGAACATGAATACAATGAAAAAAGATACCGATTAAAGAATCGGATGACCCGGGAAGAGCTGAACATCGATTCATTTGATGAACCAGATGTTCAGAAAAAATTATACACGTTATTAAAAAAGAAAGAACGAGAAGTACATCTCTAAAATAAACAATGCAAAGATATCGGAATATGATATATTGATTAGAACTCATTTGCCATATTTTTAATTTCTTTATAAGTAAATACTGGACCTTGTTTACACACATAAATATGACCAATATTACATCGCCCACACTTTCCTATACCGCATTTCATTCTGTTTTCGAGAGTTGTATATAATTGGTCAGGTTTCCAACCAAGTTTATCTAACGCCTGAGTAATGAATTTAATAGCAATCGGTGGCCCACAAGTAACAACAATGCTATTATCGGCTTTTGGTTTTACTACCTCGACAAGTTGTGGTACAAAACAGGTAAACTTATTTGTTCCTTTTGGAATCTTGGTATCACCAGGGGATTTCATATTAATAGCAGGCCAACCCTCTTGAGATGATTCTTCTATTGGGCCTTTGGGGCCAAACTTCCAATCGATACAGAGCCAAAGATCTAAATCCTTTCTTGTTTCAAATTCTTTGAATTCTTCTTTAAACGCAAAATCAGCTGGTGTTCTTGCGCCATATATCACCGTAACATTTCCATAATTCTTTCGATTTTCAGGAGCAAGGACATACCGATATACTGATCCAACCGGGGATATACCGATACCTGCACCAATAAATACTATATTTTTCCCCTTCCACTCTTCAACTGGAAAAAAATTACCAAATGGTCCTCGTATACCAATCTTGTCATCTTTTCCTAATTCATGGAGTTTTGTTGTCACATTCCCTACACGCATGACCGAAAATTCTAGAATTCCGTCTTTGTTTGGAAGAGAGTTTATTGCAAAGACACTTTCCCCAGTTCCCAGTGAGCTGGCGATAAGAAACTGACCCGGTTTATGTAAGAAGTTTTTCCTATTGTCTACATCATCAATTTGAACCTTTAATGTACGAATCGGTCGTCCTCCTCCAGCCTCCAATCGAGTATCAAGAACTGTTGCCATCTGAGGTTCATAAACGTTTTCATGCATTTTTTGTCACCTCCTTTATACCTTCAGCAACTTCGACGATGTCTATATTAACAGGGCATTTCGATATACATCTTCCACAACCGACACAACCAAGTACATCTAGGTTTTTATCCATATATAAGAATTTATGATAGAGTCTATTTCGCTGACGATGTTTCTTTGCAGGCCTAGGGTTATGTCCAGAAGCATGAATAGTATAATATTCATATTGACATGAATCCCATGTTCGCTCTCGCCATCCTTTCCCTTTACTGATAATATCATTAATGTCAAAACAATGACAGGTTGGGCACATCAACGTACAAATACCGCAACCGAGGCAGCGCTGGGAAAATTGATCCCAATAGGTATTGTCAAAACTTGCTTCCAGTGCCTGACCTAAACCTTTTTTTTCTAATGTTTTGGTAATGGATTCTTCTGCTTTCTTTTGGATATCCTGTGCTTTCTTTTTATGATCGGATGTTGCATCTTTGAAATATTTCTTCCCAAGGTCAAGGATTTTTTTACCTTTATCAGTTATTGATTCCACAAGATAGGAGTCTCCAATATCAGTCCAAAGCATATCTGCTCCTTTCGTGGAGTTTGGGCCTCCATCAACAGAGGTACAAAAACAGGTTTTTTGGGGCATTTGAGGATTGGTGCAGCTAAAACTAATCACGGTAGCATTGGTCCGTCGATCATTATAATATGGGTCAATGTAATCCCAAGTAAATAGTTTATCTAACACAGTCATCGCACTTGTATCACAGGGGCGTATTCCAAAAAGAAGTATCGGTTTCTCAGATTTCTCAACCGCTTGTACACCAGTAAAGGCTTTTCCTTCTCTTTTAAAATCAAACATCTTCTCGGTTTGAGGAAAGAACACTTGTTTTGGAGGTTTCTGAGAGTTCGTAAAGTCAAATACCATTTTCCCATCTTGTATGTTTTGATATGAAAATGTTTCATCCTCCTGAATAGGTCCAAATATTTCAAAATCAGAGAGCAGTTTTAAAAGATCTGCAACATTGGTTTTCTGGATTACTTTTGTCATCTTCATTCCTCCTACCAGATTTCCTCTCCGGGATCATCGATATCATATGTTCCAAACATAGGTTTATCCTCAACGTTCATTCCGGGGAATATTTTAAACCGTTCTTTACCTCGTTTTAAGAGATATCGATTGATTTTTCTGATTGGAATATCCATTGGGCAGACACGTTCACATTCACCGCAATCAACACATCTACCTGCAAGATGCATAGCTCTTACCATATGATAAAACATGTTTTCCTTAAGAGTGACGCTTTTCTCATTCCATTTATAGGGTTTGGTTCTATCAAAAATACATTCTTCACAGTAACAAAGTGGGCAGGCGTTTCTGCATGCATAGCATCGAACACATCGTGACAGATTTTTTTCCCAGAACTCCCATCGTTCTTCGGTAGTCATTTTTTCAAGTTCCTTGATATCAGCAAACTCATCAGCATGTGCTGCACCAAGTTCCTTTCCAACGGCTACATCAGCTATGACGGGATTATGGGTTACACATACCTTACATTTATCGGCAACAAGGTCATCTTTTTTAACTGTTTTTTTATCTCCTTTGTATTCAATGACGAAGTTGTCGTTTTTTTCTTGAATCGTCATTGAGCTACGTTTGTCAATTGGTATTTCTTGAATCATCTTTTCAAGTTTTTTAGGGCTTACCGATCCTTCGCTTACAACTCCAATGATTTTTACTCGTTCTCTAGAGAGTATGTTTTCTTTCATGAGTTCAACTATTGTTTTGGAATCACAGGGCTTAACCACAATTCCTACAGGGCGTAGATCAGGTTCTTCTCCTCTTTTTGGTTTCTTCTTCATTTCATCTACAAGATATCTCGTGAGATTATCAATACAAAAGGAATTCCACACAAGTCTTTCTACATCATTTGCATCGTCGATAAAAACAGGGCGAGAAAAGGGGGAATTGTTTCCTTTCTCATATCCAATGACATATTTTACATCACCATTTTTTAGCCATGTTTTTGCTTGATTTCTTATCTCCTTTTCCATTGATGAATAATCTGTCATGGCTAATCATCTCCTGATAATTTTGTTTGTGGACCCAGTTCTTTTATTTGGTCAGTGAATCTTTTGACAACATCTGCAAATTTTGGTCCTTCTGATGCAGAAACCCAGGAAACTTGGAATCGTTTTTTATCAACTCCCATGAAATCGATGAGATCAGAAAGCATCGTTAGTTTTCTACGAGCATGATAATTTCCTTCAATATAATGACAATCACCAGGGTGACAACCGGATACAAGGACGCCATCTGCACCCTCCTGAAACGCTTTGAGAACAAGTTGAGGATTCACCCGACTTGAACACATAAGCCGGATGACACGCATATTCGGAGGATATTGTAATCTTGAGGTTCCTGCGAGGTCAGCCCCAGTGTAGCTACACCAATTACATAAAAAACCAATGATCCTTGGCTCCCATTCGTCTTTTGTTATCTTCGCCTCATTCATCTTAGAACACCTCGCTTAAACAACTTTTTATCATCGACAGAAGTTGTTGATCTTTGAATCCCTTCTGTTGAATTGCCCCTGATCTACATGTTGCTGCACAGAGACCACATCCTTTACAGAGAGCAGCATTTACCTCTGCTACACCATCAACAAGTTCTATTGCTGAATAGGGGCATGCTTCAGTACAAAGCCCGCATCCTGCACAGAGTTCTTTTGTTACTTCAGATATTAATGGTTCTGATTCTAATGTTTCTTTAGATAAAATAGTACATGCCCTTGATGCTGCTGCGCTTGCCTGAGCGATACATTCATCAATATATTTTGGACTATGTGCCTTTCCACAGAGAAATACACCTTCTGTTGCAAAATCAACTGGTCGTAATTTCATATGAGCCTCTAAAAAGAAGCCATCTTTTGTTGTTGGTAGCTTAAGCATTTGAGAGAGCTCTTCTGTCCCATCTTGCGGAAGCATCCCCGTACTTAACACGACCATATCTGGATTAATGGTAATTTTTCTATATAAAATATGATCTTTAACGGAGACCTGTAATCCATTTTTATTATTTACAACAGGCAGCGTTTCATCATCATATCTAATAAAAATAATACCTTTTTCAGCAGCTTGTTTATAATATTTCTCCATGAATCCATATGTTCGGATATCTTTATAGATAACATAGATATCTGCCTCAGGGCTCACTTCCTTAATTTTTAAAGCATTTTTAATTGCCTCTCCACAACATGTTCGACTACAATATGATCGCTCTTCATTTCGAGAACCTACGCATTGAATCATAACCACGCTTTTTGCAGAAAACGATTTTTTTGCAAGTTGCTCCTCAAGTTCAGATTGAGTGAGTACTCGCTTATCTTTGGCATACAAATATTCTTTTGGAACGTATTCTTTTGCACCAGTGCTAATGATAACAATTCCATGTTTAAGTTCTGTTTCCTTCTGACCATCGGTGATTGTAGTCGTAAAGTTACCAATAAATCCTTGAATATCCTTTATCTGAGCTTCAGTATACACATGGATTTTTTTATTTTCTTTTACTTTTTTTATGGTTGACTGTAACAACAATTGAGGGTCATCCTTTCCAAGGATGTAATAGGTGTTACGGAGACTTCCCCCTAGTTTTTTCTCCTTTTCGATTAAATATGTTTCAAATCCTTGTTCAGCAAGCTCAAGGGCAGCTGTCATCCCTGATATTCCTCCACCGATAACCAGTCCTTTTGTAACGACTTCTAATTGTGTTCTTGCTAAGGGTTCAATATATAATGCCTTGGCAACTGCCATCCGTGCAAGTTCTTTTGCCTTATCTGTTGCAAGCTCAGGCATGTGCATATGGACCCAAGAACATTGATCTCTAATGTTAGCCATCTCAAAGAGGTGAGGATTCAAACCTGCCTCACGAATTGTATTTTGAAAGAGTGGCTCATGTGTTCGAGGAGTACATGATGCAACGATAACACGGTTCAGATTATGTTCTTTTATTTTTTCCACAATCTTTCCTTGAGTATCCTGAGAGCAGGTGTACAGATTCCATTCGGAATAAACGACATACGGAAGGGTCTTCATATATTCTACAACTGCAGGAACATCAACGACAGATGCGATATTAATCCCACATTTACAAATAAATACACCAATTCGTGGTGTTTCATTCTTTACATCTAACTCAGGCGGATATACTTTCTTGGTAACCAATGTATTTCGTTCAGATGAGATAATACCTGAGGCTTTTGCAGCAGCACCACTTGCATCAGCAACTGTCATTGGGATGTCTTTAGGAGCAGAGAACGCCCCACTCACAAATATTCCCGGTTTAGACGTTTCCAACGGTGTAAACGGTTTGGTTTCACCAAAACCATATTCATTTAAATCTATCCCTAGTTTTTTACTAAGATCCTTGGCTGAATGAGGTGGCATGAAACCAACAGATAGCACAACCATATTGAATTTTTCTTGTATTTTCTTCCCTTTTACTATATAATCAATGATAAGATCATGTGTCTCAGGGTCTTCTGCAATACTTGCAACCCGACATCTTGTAAATTTAATACCATGTTTTTCTTCGGCTCTATTGTAATAATCATCAAACTCTTTACCAAATGCTCTAACATCCATGAAAAATATATGTGATTTCAACCCTTGGGTATGTTCTTGTGCAATGATTGCTTCTTTTATTGAATACATACAACATACTGATGAACAGTATTCATTATCACATTGTTCATCTCTTGATCCAACACATTGGATAAACGCTACTTTTTGTGGAACCTCACCATCGGATGGGCGAAGAACAGTACCAAGAAACGGACCTGTTGCACTAAGCAACCGTTCAAACTCAATACTTGATAGAACATTTGGATAGACGCCATAACCATATGATGGACTAAGTTTTGGATCAAACTCCTCAAAACCAGGTGAAAGAATGATTGAACCTACTTCAATTTCCTTGATTGTTGGTTCTTGTGAATATTCAATTGCTTGTGCTTTACAATATCGTTCACAATTCCCACAACCAATACATATATCTTTATCTATAGTGAAAACTAATGGAACTGCTTGAGGATATTGGACATAGACACCAGCTCTTGGAACTAAACCTTCGTTATATTCATCAATTGCTTCGACCGGGCATTTTTCAGCACAAACTCCACATCCCGTACATTTCTCCAAATCAACTCGTCTTGGATGTTTTAATATTTTTACTTTGAAATTTCCAGGTTTGCCTTTGACTTCATCGATCTCTCCATAGGTTATCGTTTCAATATTGTGATGTCTCCCTGTTGCCACAAGTTTTGGTGCCATAATACACATGGAGCAATCATTGGTAGGAAATGTCTTATCAAGCTGAGCCATTGTACCGCCAATACTTGGGCTTTTATCCAAGAGGTATACTTTGAAGCCGCTGTCTGCTAAATCCAAGGCAGATTGCATTCCCGAAATTCCCCCTCCAACAACTAAAACCGCTCCAACTTTCCCAGTCATCAGGCATCATCCTCCTGAGTAATGGACACAAACATTGGTGTTGTCCCTTCTAATCTTTCAAGAGCCAACATATTTTTCCTCATGAGTACAGATACTTGACGGAGTACTTTTTGTGGTTTTATGTGTAGTTGAGAAGATAATTCATGAACGGATTTTGGTGTAGATTTTGTTGCTGCAAGAATATAATTTCTAATGTATCCCATCTGTACATTCTTGCTAATTATCTCGTTGTATCGTTCGCTATCTATTTTCTCATCGTAGACATTTCCTTTTTCAACAAGTTCACCTTCTTTTCCAATAAGGGTTCTTGATGAGTGTGTATCAAATAGATTTTTTACTGCATGTAGTTCGGTGAGAAGCTCTGTTTTGTTCTCTTTATTTCCTTTTATTTTATTTGGCCCTAGTTTTGTAATTTGTTCAGTGAATTCCTTTACTACTTCACCAAAACGTACTCCTTCAGAAGCACTTACCCATTCAAGGCGAATACGTCCGGGTTCCATGCTGGTATATCCAAGTGCTTCGGTTAACGCTTTGAATCTGCGTTCAGTTTGATGATTTCCGGTTTGATAATGGCAGTCGCCGATATGGCAACCTGTGATAATGACCCCATCAATTCCTCGTTCTAAAGCATCGATAACAAAGACGGGATCAACCCTTCCACTACACATTACGCGTATAATCTTAATATTAGGTGGATATTGAATCCTGCTTACCCCTGCAAGATCGGCGCCGGCGTAGCTACACCAGTTACAGAGAAATCCAAGTATTTTTGGTTTAAAATCTGGGTGATTAGTATCGGTCATTTTTTCAATCCTCCTCCGCTAACGCAGTAATTTGAGCTACTATCTGTTTATTTGAAAAATGTTTCATTGCTATTGCACGTTCGGGACAGGCTGCAACACAGCTTCCACAGCCTTTACATAAAATATCGTTTGTTTTCGCTTTTAAATCTGTTGGATCTGACATATCAACAGTAATTGCTCCATAAGGACAGATCGTTTCACACGTCCCACATCCCCCACAAAGTTCTTCATCAACAAATGATACGATCCCGCCAGCTTTTAACGTCTCTTTTGATAATATCGTACAAGCTCGAGCGACAGCACCACAAGCCTGGGAAACAGCTTCATCGATAAACTTTGGGCCCTGAGCTAGTCCACAAACGAAAATACCATCAGTTGCAAAATCCAAAGGACGAAGCTTAACGTGTGCCTCAAGGAAGAAACCATTCTTCGCCAAGGGGACCTTCAATTTCTTTGCCAGATTTATATTATCTGGATCTGAAATAACAGCAGAGCTCAAAACAATTGCATCAGGGTGTATGAGTAATTCTCTATTGAGGATAGCATCTATTACGGAGAGTTCAAGGCCATTTTTTGTGACTCTTACAACGGGTTTATTTTCATCTTCTCGACGAACAAAGATAACTCCCTTCTCCCCCGCTTCCTGATAGAATTTCTCTTTAAAACCATAGGTTCGAATATCTTTGAAAATGTTATATATTAGAGCATCAGGATATTTTTTCTTCATTTCCAAAGCACTCTTGATAGCTTTTGAGCAACATATTCTCCCGCATTCTGTATTGTTTTCATCTCGGGCCCCAACACAATGAATAATCGCAATTGTCTTTGGATGGAAGTTACCTTTTTCTAGGCGATGCTCAAATTCCAGCTGAGTCATAATGTTTGGATGTTTTCCATATTGATATTCAGTGGGAGCATATTCAACCGCCCCTGTTGCAACAATGATGACTCCATGTTCAATGATTGAACCATCAGTTAAGGTAGATTTGAAGTTTCCTACATATCCTTCTAGGTTTTCAAGGTCAACTCCATTGTGAACTGTTATATTCTTATCTTTTTCAACTCTGTCAATATGATCTTTAAGGAGAGATTTTGGATCTCCTCCCCGTAGTGTTGTAACTAGGTTTTTTAGATTACCGCCAAGTTCGTCAGTTTTTTCAATAAGATCGACTTTGAATCCCTGTTTTGACATTTCCAGTGCCGCTGTCATTCCAGCAAGCCCACCGCCGATAATAAGACCCGTTGGAATGATTTCTACACTTGATTGTTGAAGGGGCTGAAGTAATCCTGCTTTAGCGACAGCCATACGAATCAATTCTTTTGATTTCTTTGTAGCTTCTTCAGGTTCCTTCATATGTACCCAACTACATTGATCTCTGATATTGGCCATTTCGAAAAGAAACGGATTTAGTCCCACTTCTCGTATGGTATCTTGGAAAAGAGGTTCATGGGTTCTGGGTGAACAAGATGCAACAACTACCCGATTTAGATTATGTTTCTGGATATTTTCTTTAATGATTTTCTGTGTATCTTGACTGCAGGTGTATAAATTTTCTTCAACAAAAGCTACATTTGGTAATGTTTTTGCATATTCTGCAACCGCAGGTACATCAACAATGCCACCTATATTGGTTCCACAGTGGCAAACAAACACGCCTATGCGCGGTTCTTGAGAGGATACGTCAATTTCTTCAGGGTATTCTTTTTCCCGTGTGAGCGTATTTCTCTCACTAGCAATTATACTTGATGCCTTTGCAGCTGAAGCTGAAGCTTGGGCAACGGTTTCTGGAATATCCTTTGGTCCAGAGAAAACACCGCTGACAAAAATACCAGGTTTCGACGTAGATAATGGTTTGAAGGTATCAGTTAAACAAAATCCATATTCATTGAGATCAATTCCTAGTTTTTCGGCACATTCTTTTGTTTCTTCAGATGGTTCCATTCCAACAGAGAGGATAACCATATCAAATTCTTCTTCAACGATTTTATTATCTTCTAAACACCGTATCAAGAGGTTTTGATTTTCATCCTCCTCGATTCTTGGGATCTTACTTCCTTTTACAAAAGTTACACCGTATTCTTTTTCCGCTCGAATTCGATAATCTTCAAATCCCCCTCCAAATGTTCTTGCATCCATAGCAAATATGGTTGATTTAAGATCAGGTGAATGTTCATGTGCGACAACTGCTTCTTTAATTGCATATGTACAGCATACACTAGAACAATACGAATTTGTTTTATGATCTCTGGACCCAACGCATTGAATAAATGCGATCTTTTTTGGTTCTTTTCCATCTGATGGGCGTATAATATGACCCTTTGTTGGTCCTGATGCATTGAGAAGTCTTTCAAGCTCAACTGATGTGATCACATTTTTAAAAACACCATATCCGTATTCTGGTTTGCGAGTAGGATCAAATGTTTTCAATCCTGTCGATACAATAATAGATCCAACATTAATTTTTTTAATCTCATCTTTTTGATCATAGGTTATTGCTCCAGCATCACAGAATTGCTCACACGTTTTACAGTTTCCTGTTTGATAATACACACATTTCTCTTGATCAATAACGGGAATTTTTGGAACCGATTGAGGAAATGAGATATAGATTGCATTTCTCGTACCCATCCCTTCGTCAAATTCAGATAGTATTGGTATAGGCTTATTACCACTGGTACGTTCTACTTTTTTTGTTGTAAATCTTGATGTTGGACAGATACTTGCACATGCACCACAAGTCATACACACATCTGATTGCTCCATATAGGGCGTTCCAAGCTCTCGATCCATTCCGCGATTCTGGAAATTAATTGCATTAATCCCCATGCGTTCACACATTCTGATGCAGAGTCCACAGAAGATACAGTTATCATCTTTCTTTTTGAACCGTGGCTCATCAATCTCATATTCTTTAGCTAAATCCAACAATACTTTTTCTTCAGGACAACGAGAAAGTAAGAGCTCGATAGTTAATCTTCGGCTTTTATTTACCTCTTCTGAATCAGTTAATATTTTTAATCCATCTAAGGCCGGATAGGTACAAGCAGCGACGAGTTGGGAGCCTTTTTGACTAATTAATTCAACCATACAGAGTCTGCATGCTCCATATGCGCCTAATGCCTTGTTATAACATAATGTTGGTATATCAATGTTGTTTTCATTTGCAACATCTAGTAGTGTTTTCCCTTCGTCCACTTCATAGGGTGTTCCGTTAATATCAATAGTGACCATCTCTATGCACCCCCTGTTTTAACTTGAATTGCTTTGAATCTACAAATCTCATAACATGTCCCACATTTTGTACAAATATCCTGATCTAAAACATGTGGTTTCTTTTTCTCCCCAATAATAGCGCTAACAGGACATTTCTTTGCACATAAACCACAGCCAGTGCATTCCTTTGGATTAATCTCATAAAAAATAAGAGATTTACACACTTTTGCGGGGCATTCTTTATTTTCTATATGTGCAATATATTCGTCTTTGAAATATTTCAATGTTGTTAGAACTGGATTGGGTGCCGTCTTTCCAAGTCCACAGAGGGAGGTCTCTTTTATATATTTACAGAGCTCATCGAGCATTTGAAGATAGTCTACTTCACCCTTACCTTCGCAGATATCTTCTAATAGTTCAAGCATGCGTCCATTTCCTTCACGACATGACGTGCATTTGCCACAAGATTCTCCCAAGGTAAATGATATGAAATATCGTGCAACGTCTACCATGCAGGTGTCTTCATCCATTACTATGAGACCACCAGAACCCATGATTGAGCCTAATTTGGTTAACTCTGAATAATCAATTGGCACATCAAGATATTTGCTAGGAATACATCCACCTGAAGGACCTCCTGATTGAACTGCTTTAAATTTTCGATTATTTGGAATTCCTCCACCTATATCATAGATAACTTCTCGTAAAGGTGTCCCAAAAGGTACTTCCACCAATCCTACGTTGTTGATTTTTCCAACAAGAGAAAAAATCTTCGTACCATTACTTTCTTCAGTGCCAATTTTGGAATACCATTTTTCACCTTTGTTAATAATATGGCTAACATTGGCCCACGTTTCAACATTATTAATATTTGTCGGGTTGCCCCAAAGTCCTTTTTGCACAGGGAATGGTGGTCGCTGAATTGGTATACCCTCCCTTCCTTCAATAGATGCGATAAGTGCGGTTTCCTCACCGCATACAAAAGCACCGGCTCCTTGATAGATTTCAAGATCAAAATCAAAATTAGATCCCAGGATATTTTTTCCTATTAAACTCAATTCTTTCGCTTGTTTAATTGCAATTTCTAAATTTTGTATAGCTAATGGATATTCTGATCTCACATAAATATATCCTTTATTCGAACCGATCGCATATCCTCCGATTAACATTCCTTCAATAACACTATGAGGATTGCCTTCTAAAACTCCCCTATCCATATATGCTCCGGGGTCACCTTCATCTGCGTTACAGATAATATACTTCTGATCTCCTTTGGCATTTTTACAAAATTCCCATTTAACACCTGTAGGGAAACCTGCTCCTCCCCGACCTTTTAATCCTGATTTTTTTATCGTTTCAACTACTTGGCCAGGTTTCATAGTTGTTAAGGTTTTTTGTAATGCACTATATCCGCCGATACTGATATAATCTGATATTTTTTGAGGGTTCACTTCAACGTTATTGTCCAGTAAAATTCTTTTTTGTTTTTTATAGTAAGGAATTTCATTTTCAAAAGTTACCGCTTTTCCTGTTGATGGATCCTTATATAAAAGCCGTTGTACAGTTTTACCTTTTAATACTGTTTCTTGTAATATTTCGTCAACATCAATTTCCTTTACTTTTTGATATAAAACACCAGGAAATTCTTTTTTTCTGATAATGACAATTGGTTCAATATCACAAAATCCAAGGCAGCCTGTTAGTCTAAGGTCAACTTTTTCATTTAATTTATTTTTTTTGATTAACGATTTAAATTCATTTACAACATTTTTGCTACCTTGAGCTTCTCCACAAGTTCCGTTTCCAATAATTATTAGGGGGTTTTTTAATGAATTTTTTAGTTTTCCCCGATAATCATTTAATTCCGTAGATGATGTAAATTTTTTCATTTCGTCACCTTTAAGGAGGAAAGAGCGTCATCAACTTTTTCAACTGTGGTATGCCCATGAATTTCTTCTTCTATTACCATAATTGGGCCTAATGCACATGCCCCTAAACAATTAACAGTTTCTAGAGAAAATAGACCTTCTTCAGACTCGGAAATTATACTTCTTATTCTATCGACAATTTTTCTTGCCCCTCTCACATGGCAAGCAGTCCCCAAACACACTTTGACATTATATTTGCCTCTCATCTTGAGGCTAAATGCTTTGTAGAAGGTAGTAATTTGATAGATTTTACTCAGAGGTAGTTCAAGTTTAAAGGAAAGATATTCTAAAATGTCTCGTGGAACATAATTAAATTTATTGTTTACCTCGAGAAGAATCTGTATGATTGGTCCTTTGAGATGTGAATATTTTGTGATTAGCTCATCAATGAATTTCTTATCTCTGACTTTCGGAGCTTTTTTTAGACGTTCAGGTACCTGTATTTGAAGCATAATAGGGCAGTTATCGACACAGGTACCACATCCGGTACATTTGGTTTCATCGACAGATCTTGCTTTCTTCTTCAATTCTACTTTAAAATTTCCGACGTCTCCATCGACTGATACGAGGTCTGTAAACGTAAAAAGTTCAATGTTAGGGTGTCGTGCTACATCGACCATTTTTGGTGCCATAATACACATGGAACAATCATTGGTAGGAAATGTCTTATCAAGTTGTGCCATGGTTCCCCCAATACTGGGTTTTTTATCGAGAAGATATACTTTAAAACCGCTATCAGCCAGGTCTAATGCTGACTGTATTCCACCTATTCCGCCCCCAACAACGAGAACAGCGCCTACTTTATTAGGCATTTTATTCACTTCCGTTATTCATCCCCTCAAGTTTTTCTAATAACGGTTTTACTCTAACCCGATTTTTCTTAATAGCAAGTTCTTTTTTTGGGTCCAAACCCATGGCAAGACCTAAAAGTTGAGGGTAAAACAAAACCGGTATATCATATTCGGTTTCATATTTTTCTGCAATAGTTGGTTGATACTCATCATACATGACGTTACAAAAGGGGCAGATAAGGGTTATTGCATCAGCCTTGGCTGTTTTTATATGGTCTAGTTTCTGTTTAACCATTTTCATTGGTGTTTCTTCATCAAAAGAAAGTATTCCCCCTCCGCAACATTGCATCTTGTCTTTGTATTGTATTGATGTTGCACCTGTTGCTTCTATTAATTTATCGAGACTCTCTGGTCTAAACGGATCATCGAATCCATCAAAGATTTCTGATGGTCTTAAACAATGACATCCATAATGGGGAGCGATATTTAGGCCAGTGAGTGGCCGTTTAATTGCTTTCTTGATCTTCTCTGGTCCAATGTCTTCGTAAAGATATCGGGCAAAATGTTTAACTGTTACATCACCTTTAAATGTGTAACCTAATTCTTTTAAATCGGCATTAACACTTTTTAATTCATCTACGTTTTCTTTTTTTGAAAGGGTTTTCTGAACTTTAGTCATATGACCTGTACATGCACTACATAAACAAAGAATATCAAGTCCTTCAGCTTCTGCAAGTGCAAGGTTTCTGGCCGCTAGGGTAACAGCTGTTTTATAATGAATTCCGGCAAGGGGAAATCCACAACAAGCAAAATCAGGGAGGTCAACAATCTCTATTCCTAATTTTTCTGCTACTTTTCGTGTAGATAGCTCATAATTTAATCCTCGTACTGGGACCGTACAACCTAAAAATAATGCATATTTTTTCTTACTCATTGGATTTAGCACCTCCGAAAACTTTTCGAGTACCTAATTTATCGATTAGCTTTTTAATTTCAGGTATGGTGAGCTTCAATTCGGGCATTTCTTTTTTTAATCTTACTGCATCGTCAAGATCACAT
>SDBT01003244.1_pt1 | contig 28264 bp, 41 predicted proteins | sample 2277101 | NCBI WGS metagenome assembly SDBT01 (sample SAMN10404973, study PRJNA504765) | marine sediment metagenome | isolation source: marine sediment core GS10_PC15, 103 cmbsf | place: Arctic Ocean: Southern Knipovich Ridge | collected 2010 | reverse complement strand
TCTTACTCCTCTTTCTTTCCATTGGATGACGGCTCCACCTTCCAATGCAGCCAATAGACAATGCACTGGTCGCCGCATGAATGCATGTAATCAACCTTGGTGGGACGAAGCTGGGCAATAGCCTTTACCAGTTCGGCCATGCAACCGACTGAGGGCATACGTAGCTCGAAAGCCACAGCATCACTGCTGTTCATCCATTTGCCACGGCTGTCATTACTTTCGCTCTTGGTCAGAAGATCGACACAGCGGAAGTCAACTCCGCACATGATGTCTTCAAAGCCCTCGGGGCTAGGACAGACGCCTGATGCTTCCAACTTCAACATAGACGGACGTAGTTCAACCATTAGATTTCTCCTTTTTCGAGAATGCGGCCTTGTGCGCCTGGCGATACCAACGACAAGTGGATCGAGACTGCCAATGCCAAATTAGTTCCCACCAAAGTTGTATTCTGTTTTGCCAACTTCGCGGGAAGATTCGGTTTAACAAATAGTGGACGAATTCATGTAACAGTGTGCTGTATCGCTTCGAGCGAGGCAATGTAGACTGGACATAGATTTGATGATGATAGATACCTGCCTTTCGACTCCAATAGTGGTTGTACACACCGATCACTCTTACACAGACTTTGGAATTAGATAACTTGACATCATCAACGCTAGTGGTCATTTTCTGACGATACAATTTTTCCCGAATGTGTTTCGGGAACTTCTTAACAAGGCAAACCCTGAGTTTATTTGTCATCGGTTTTGGCTTCAGCTTTTGCATACAGCACCTCGGGAGCTTCCTCGAAATAATGAAACAGCGCTGGGCAAAGCCAGCCGTCGATCTTTGCTTCTTTTGAATGGTACCAATTCCCCCCATCGTCTTCACGTACCCAATCGAGACGATGGGCACCAGGGAAGGGACCAGGGGAAAACAAAAGCCGGAAACCGGCCTGAGCATTTTCAATTTTCTCTTGCTCAGTCAGCCAGGTCACATATTTGTCGGCTCCGGCAATGAGAAGTTCCTGAACAAGGTCGTAGCGGTCATCGTCGAACGCCCAGACACCAAGTTTCTCTACCCAATACGGAGCGATGCCTATGATTTGGTTTGCCATATGATTACCTCATATCAACAGACTTCATATCAGCGAGATGGCTCCCGACCTTTAGGCTTGTTTTGAGTTCCAGATCGGGACAAAGGGGTGAGGGGGATTCCAATACTTCACGAGCAGTCTTAGCTACTGTCGCTACATCTTGCTGCCTTGCAGTCAAGATGTAGCCGTCGTGAATGTGTATGACAATGTTCTCCGGAAGGGCTTGATACAGACGACATAATCTCTCCAGGCAGAACAGTGCCGCAGGAGACTGTATTTCAAAGTTTCGGCGTTTGTACGGTGGTTCTTTAGCAAAATTACGTTTTCTACCAAAATAATCCTCAGCTATCGCATTTTCCGCTAATTCACCTTGTTTTGCGGCTAGCCACTTTTCGGATTTGGAGAATTTTTCCTTTATGTTGGTCAAGATGGCGGCGGCGAAGTCACCTGTTCCATGTAACCGTTTTTGTAGACTTTCAGGTGACGCTCCATACATGGCTGGGAGAAAAGACAGTTTTCCTACCCGACGAAGATCAGCACCTTCAATGCACGGACCATGTAGCATGTTAGGCCAACAATTCTCAGCCACAGACGAATAGAAATCCTTCCCCGAATCCAAGATCGCACCAATGGCTTCATCTTTGGTTAACCAATGGAGTATCATCACTTCCATGTTCTTATAATCGAACTCCAAAAACATCCACTTCTCAGACGCCTCAGGACGGCGAGGACGTAGCTTCGCCTTTTGCACCATATCCATCGAATGGACAGTCAGATATCGCCCAGTAGGCTTCTGAGCAGCCAGACGACCATTTGTTTGCCCTTCGATCTCGTACCACGAATACCGTACTTCTCCGGCGGCTATATCTTGTAACCCCCGAGTCTCAATCCCTGGCAGCACTTCTAAAGACAATGGCAGGAAAACATGCTGATTCGCCTGCTGCCAACCAGGGTTAGTAATAAAAGATCGGGATAGGGCTAGGGCGTCTTTGAAACTAGTGGGCTGTGGAGAGCCCCGAAGTCCCATATAAGATGATCCATATTTCAGATCAATGATGTCACATTGAGGAACATAACCGTGGCGATGATGATATCGCAAGTAAGATAAGAAGCTCTTGATGTCCCAGGTAAGCACTGAACGGCTGGGCTCGAAGATTGTGTATTGCAAATTGGGAACAAGACTGTCTAAGTCCATTGTGGCAAGCGGAATAGATAGCTCATCATCCTGGGAGTGGATACAGAGATTTCCCTCATACACAGAAGTGAAATCGTGTATTGGAGGATCGAGAAAGAAATAGATCACTTCATTAGGGTCGGTGATCTGTTGAATCTTTCTGAATGACTCGGGGAATTCGTATGCATCCATAGTAGGTACATCGACACGGCGCTAAGCTCACTTCAGCCAAATCGGGAGCGGGTGCAAATTCAACCATTTTTGTTTGGTCGTGTCGTAGGCCCACATCACAATATCAATCTTTTGGCAGACTATGAGACAGCGAGTTAGATGCAACTCCTCGTTGGTTGCGCCTTTGAGCAACAAAAGCACGCCAGGAGGCCTATTAGTCATCGCCGAATAATACAAGGCCTGAGTTGGAGCCTCTTTCCATTTATTTTTTGTCCAGTCTACTTCGATGGCCAGTCCCTCTGGATAATTGGAACAAGGTGGCAAAAGGATGTCACACCTCGAACCATCAGCTAAAAGCACTTCAACATCTTTTTCGGGGTCGCAACCTATGTCGGGCGCAATAAAGTCAACCCATCCAGTTTCACTCATCTTTTTGTACGAGGTAGCAGCCCATAGGTAATGGGGTCTTTTCTTCGTAAGGGATTTTCCCAGAATCCCTATAACTACAGAATAGATTTTGATGATAAAGTCCATACACTATTTAGGTCTGCTACATGGAATTACACTCACTCCAACCAATCCGGCGATTCCCCAAAGGGCAGCACTCATTTGTCGATCTTCTTCGGGATGGAGTTGTGCGTAAGCGATATCCCAGCGGTCCGTGCGAACACTTTGATAGAGAGCTATGGGCACTTAGGCTTTTGGTGGGCTGTCCATTTACACCCCAATTGGTGGAAGTAGATTCTGATATGGGGGTTATCTACATGACTTATTGTGGCGAGTCACTGTGGCAAGCTCCCAATACCCATGAAGCGAAAAAAGTTATCCGGGAGGTAACAAAGTACGCCAAGACGCTCAGAAGGCAGTACGGCATCTTTCATAACTCAATCCGATGGGCAAATATTTGCCGCAAGGATGACAAGACCTATCTGATTGATTTTGGCCAGGCAGATACCAAGCAATCGGAAAGCGATCCTCGCCCACTCATGCATTTGAAAGCGTAGGCCGGAGGTAAACGACTTCCGTGAATGTTTTTCCCTTTCGGCTGGATTGCCGAGCAAGAGATTCAAAAGGCAACCAGTCCGCCCCGTCCCTCTCGCAGGCAATGATCTGTCCCTTTCTCACCCTCACCCAGGAGCCCAGACCACCATAGTCTATTGATTCGCCGCATTCGTAACCCCAAGCATAATGCTCGCCCGAATAAGGAGGATCGATAAACCAAGTGGCATCGACATCAGGAGCTTCGCTATAGTCACCGCAAATCAACTTCCAATGTTTCACCTTGTGGACATTCTTAGCGATGTACCGTTTGTTCCTATTCCAGTTGTCGGCCAGAAACTTGCTTACGGTTAGCGTGCGCATGTTGAAGGCGGCGTTGCTTACCGTATGAAGAAAGTGAATCAACTCAGTTGTTTTTTCACCTACTTGCAAATCGGGCATGGCCATAACAGACGACTCGGTTGCATCCTCAATGAGCCACTTCCAAATCTCACATACCCGAGGATTCAACTCAACAAGCGTAACGTTCTTCTTCCATCTTTCCCCATGCAAAGAATAAGCTGCTGAACCTGCAAAGGGCTCGATGATCGTGTCGCCCTCAGGCTCGGGGTACCATGAAGCTAATTGTTTTTTTCTACCGTAGTAATAGAACATCTTATATCCGTCCCTGTTTAGTACATTGACCCTTAAAGCATTCTAATACCAAATATTTTGGGGTATTCTTCATCCATCGGCGTAGCGTTTTAGATGCCCCACCATCATCTGCTAAAAATTCATCTAATAGTTGATTGCACACATCGACCGGCTGATTCATTACTTCTTCAGCACTGAACCTGATAACGTTAATTTTGTGTTCGCTTATACACTCAGTGCGCCATTTATCCCAAGCACTTTGATATTTTTCATTATGCACTTTACCATCTATCTCTACGCAAAGTCGGAAATGATAAAAATAGAAATCCATGAAGAAATATTGTACCGGATCGGATTGCGGTAGAATGAACACCCTTTGCCGCTTACGCTTTAGAAGTTTTCCATAGCATTCTTGAAGAAACTTGCATATTTCCTCAAATTCTACTTCACCCTTACCGGGTCGGTTAAGCAATCGACTTCGCAAATTGCTAATTTTTGGCTTGCGGTTTTTCCCTTGCTCTTTTTTGTGCTTCCTTTCTTTTCGTGAATCGGCTAATATCTTAGGAATGGCTCTACGGATTTTTGCTATTTTGTTCTTTCCTCTGACTTTTTTCTTTTTCTTCCTAATCTTTTTAGAAATCATTGCAAATTCCGTGGAGCGGCATTTCCAGCATCTCCAACCAAGTTTCATAGCCCTGAACACTAACAACTCATCTTCAAATGTCTTATTGCTAAAAGAAAATTGCTCGCTGCACCGTTCGCACCAAGGTCTTGCTAAATTTTTCCCCTTACTAGGGATAAGACCATTACGATTCATCCATCGCTTAGCTACTTCAGGTAATATCGGGATTTCCGCGATATTCAACCACTTATAGGGTTTACCATTAGGATGAATACTAGGCGGCAGGGCAGACTGGTGGCCATAGCCCCTTATTTCTATATTACAGCATTTCTTGTGATTCAACCAAGGAAAGGGATTAAGGAAGAGGTGGTGGTATGATTTATTGCTATGATAAACAGGATGATCTATGTTGGCGAACATTCTATTCAATTCATCATTAGCATTATGTGAATCTCCCTCCAAATCAATTACATTACCCAGAATGGTGCCTATATTGATTTGTCTCAACTCTCGGGCATGTCGTACAAAGCGGTTAAAAGACCAATATTTATTCCACCCCTTACCTATAGGAATCTTGCTGTTAGGATACAAAGCAATAGGCTGTAGCCCTAAGCGATAGTAGTTCTCTGCAATTTCTATTAACTTATCGAATTTCATAAGCGCACAAAGGGAGCTTACTCCGGTCAGTGTGTCATGAATATAATTGATCTTCTTTAATCAAAGTCAAATATTGAAAACGAAAACCACTTCAGTTATCAAGACTAACTCCTGACCGTCGCAATAAGAGCTAGGAGAAGATAACTGGCTACACATGAGAATGCCCCTCCCTTAAAGGCTTCCTCCGGTCGTTTCACTGTAGTTTCTCATCTATAGTTATGAAAGTATTTTTTAAAGAGTATGAATGCCAATGGGGTAAGTAAGATAGTGATTGGAAGTAGATGGATGTCTTGAAGTAGCGTAGTGTGTTACTGATCAATTCGGTATTAAGATTCAGAAACATGAGAGGAAATGTCGATATATAAAGTATGGACAACACAATGGAGCTTCGTTCTCTTGAGACTATCCTCAATTATGAGATGACTTCTAGGGAAGCTAAAGCATATAAGCTATGTTGCATCTATCACGAAACCCTGTACAAGGTGTTTCCCCATTCCAATCACTATCGTCGTCAGCGCAAAGGTGATCCAAGAAAAAGTACGCTGTTCAAATACTGTATCAAGCTCTTACGGGAGACGGAACAGATAATTGAAGATCGTGATTACGCTCACTACATCAGAGCACAAATGGATATCATCAAAGCAGTGACGGCTGCACATCAACATGATGCGAACGTCGGCCCCTCTTGCCTGGTGGGAAAGAAGGCTTGGAATAGATGGATGGTATGGAAGAAAAAGTATGAAGCGAGACTACAGAAGGCGACTACTATCAATGAGCTTTCGGCTGATCTAAATACTGTCAATAAGGTGAAAGTCAACCTTCGTGCTACAAAGGATTTTCTCACTAAAAAACTAGGGGCATTGACAAAAGAGAATCTCGAAGCCGCCATTGAAGGAAGGGCCTTATTGCGGTGGGTTGCTACCCAAGACATCACGCCTTACTACGTATTGCTCTCCCCGATATTGAATGAATGGCTTAATCAGCGTAAACTGAATGCGTCGGATATTTTTCATATCGACTTCGATTTCTACCGTCCAGCGGTGACAAAAGAGATTCAATCCTTTTTCGAGGAAGAGTTCAGTTATGAGCATTGAATATGAGTGCGACACCGAAGTGGCCGCGGAGCTTCACCAATGCCCCAAGTGCAAAGGTATCAATTGGGCCGATGGAATGCATCCCTTCATTGTTGAGCTAACGGGGGCTGAGGCTGTACGCTGCTGGCGATGTAAGCATCTCTTCTGGGGTAACGAGTACCACAAAGAGACTTACGGTGGTAATATCAAAGAAGCTAAAATGGAAGACGGTGTGCCCGATCCCATGATTCCAACAGAGATACTAGAAACCCTTACTGATGTTGCAACCAGTGAGATGAATTCGCTCACTATGGCTATCAAAAAGGAAGATACCGAATATGATGAAATTGTGCAGCAACTTCGTCACTTGGAATATTGTGTCAACTACATGAAGCGATTGTTGGTGGAAGGGGAAACAAAGCCGTTTCCCCTTTCTTCGGAAGCTCCGTTTTAGGGTTTGTCTGAATCGACAAGTGGACCTAAGACATTCCCTTCGGCGTCGGCACGATAAAGGTATTTGTGAGGAGCGCCATAAAGCTGATTGCCAAAGTATTTGGCGTCATCCTCAGACCGAATTGGGACAAAATCACGAAAAGGCTCATTGAATGTATATTGAACATTAAGGTCTCCCATTCCGAGAGAGTGGGCACTTCGCCCAAGTTCATAAGTTGGTTCTGGCATGTCCTGTCTTCGTACTGCAATATAATTAGGCCCATAGATATTTATGGGTCTAGTTGAAAAGCCGCCTCCATGAAAACCTGGGCTGTCTAGTAGCTCTTGTAGAGACTCATCGCCTCCAATGCCATGAAATAAGAAGCCTTGTCTTACTGCTTCATCTCTTGGAATGGGAAAGACATTGTTTTCGTTAAGCCAAACCTGGAAGTTCATGCTACTATCCAATTCAAGGTCCAGCGAATTCTAGGGCAGAGATCGTATCAATAAGCTCAACCCACTCTGTTACATCCCTTTGGACTGCGTAAAAGCAAACTATCTCTTCATTCTTTTTGATAGGGCGAATCTCCCAATCAAGCCAAAACTCCGTACCGTCTTTCTTGTAATTGATGGCACGGCTCCATACGCAATGCTTTCCTGTGTCTAGCGCTCGCCTCAGGTCTTGCAGTACCCCTTGATCTGTCTTTTCGCCCTGGAACAGACGGGGAGTTTCGCCTACTAATTCTTCTCGGGTATATCCAAACAATTCGCATGCTGCATCATTAACGTAGATGATCTTGGGACCTGGAAGGTCTAGCTGCGCATCTGTAACGATGACGCTTTCCTTGGTACCTTTGACTACATCATCCAGAATGGTTACGACATTATCGTTCAATTCCATTGTTCCTCCTTAAAAGAATTTCATTATTGTTGCGATTACACGTACTACATCGTCTCTCAATTGCGAAGGCATGAACTTTAATTCAAAATCAGACGGCATCAAGGCCCATTGATGTACGCCGAGGGGTGATTCGACGTTTGTTTCAATCATTTTCACTACACCGGACTTGGGGTTGAAACTCAAGTCAATGATTACTTCCTCTACACGTCTGTGATCGGGAGCAGCAACTCCCTGCCCCCGAACGCCGAAATAAATGATATAGTTGTTATCATGGAGCTTTATCACCCCTTCGTGAAATAGCGGATCATTCACCACGATCGCCGTGCGGCGGGAGACCGCTGCTATCAATCGGTCGAAATCATCATATGATTCGTTAGGGCTGTCGGGAGGTAATTGATCCACTAGTTGTAGTTCGTCCAGTAGCTCTTCTGCCACTGTCTTTTCCTTCCCAGAAAAATTTTCCCTGTTGATGTTGAAAATCCTCTTGGTGATCCAGGTTAGCTGGCCTCGCAAATCGGGATACTGCCGCTCGATAATGATGTCGAACTTGGTACCGAGCCTCAGTCGTACAGCGCCTGGGCCAACGCCCCACTGCACCTGGTCGAAGAATCGTTTGAATGGCCGTTTCTCTCCCAATGAATGCTGGGCCACTTGATCGGTCATGTATGCAGAATCAAAGCGGACGAGGGGCAGAGGGAAGTTTTCGTCCTGATACTCTGTATTGGGACTTCGCTTCTGGACGCGCTTCGCCGCACTCTCGTGTTCGTAGCCAAATATCTCAGCGCCTTCGTTCTGCATGTAGCTCTTAAACTGCATCGTACTTCACTTTCCGATAATGCCTGAAATAGTATTTAGCAGCAATCGTCCAAAGACACGGATCACATCCGCCCTCTGTCATGGAACCATTCTTATGTACCGTGACCATTTCATGGTTCGATGATAGGAATTTGTTGATACGGTTACTGACCAGCACAGGCTGCCGCAGGCCAAATTTTCTGGCACCTATATGGATCATCGCCTGCACGAAGGGCCATACGGTCTTGGAATGGTAATCCCTTAGGGCCTTATCGCTGTTTTCGGGGTCGAGCGAGCGATAACCTATGGGAGTTTCGAGTATTTTGGATGCCTTGGCGATCCGCCTGGCTTTTAGTATCGAGAAGGTTGATCTGTCCAGATAGAACAATGCATGCAGGGAATCGGATGCGATGCCATCAATGGTACCTCGCCGATCAATGGCTATGTGGAACACTCCTAGCTTCTCGTTGAACAGTTTAGGGAGGGCCTTCTTCATATCCGCAACCGCACGATCTATGCGGACGGAACCTAATAGGCGGCTGGCACTTTGCAATCCCCGCATATTCTGTATGTGGGCCAGGGCATAGGTGACCGGATAATCTGGCTCACCACCATCCCTGTTATGAACCACAGAGTCCTTCCAATAGGTCACTTTGAGAGCAAATTTATCGGCCCCACAGAAACGTGGGTCTTCAATGAACAATCCGTCTTTTATGTGTGAAAGAATGTAGTCAGCCGCCAGCTTGATATTCGCCTTTTGGTCTTTTGCGAGCTTCTTATTTCCTGTAATCTTTTGGTAGGCTTCATGCCCCAGAAGGAAGAGGGCGGTGGCGTCACAAGCATTGTATTTTGTAGTTCGGCCTCGAATCTCTTTCCCCTCGATTTCGTGGAATATCTTACCCGGTTCTTCGCCTGTGTACCTTGATTTTTCCTTACCCTGATGTAAGGCACAGAATGCTAGCTGATCTTCCAGCATATCGGAATCATTCAGCAGGATAGCCGAGATTATACCGTCTCTGGTGAAGTTGTGAGCAAATCTAGGCAAACCGGCTTTGTAGATGATTAGCCCATCTTGCTCGTATCGGAGTTTGTCCAAATGATCCCCCAAGGTATTTTCCAATAGCCATACGCTAAATCTCATTGAACTGCTCAATCTATCTCTGCCGATACTATATAGATCAGGGCACTCCCTAATTTCCACAAATGGAGACAGACATGAAAAGGATTCTTCTTGCACTCGTCATCGCTGTGGGCATGTTCGCTTTTGCCGACGTAGCTACCGCCGCGCCACAGTATCACCAGTATCATAGGTACTACCACTACTACAAAAACCCCTACGGCAGCCCGTACTACAATCCATACTACAAGAACCCCTATTATAGGCACATCCCGTACTACCAAAGCCCGTACTACAACTATTACAACCCGTACTATCGGCCGTACCACAATCATTACTATCAGCCGCGTAGCTACAAGCCGAAATCAAAGTCGAGTCACTACCATCATCATCACATTTATCTTCGGATTCGTTAATGCAGTTTAGGACTTGGTTGGAAGCGATTGATCGAGAGGAAGCAAGGAGTATCGTTGTTGATGCCTTAGGTGTAGGCAATCTGGATAAAGAAGAGCAGGGGAAGGTACTAGGATCGACAGTTGAGCAACAGCCAGGACTGAGAGATAAACTGTTCAGCTATTCAGAGCTAAGGCCCTTCCAGGCTCAGATCGATCAATTCTTAGCGACCCATCATACGGCCAATCTGACTGAGTTGATTCATTTTCTTACTACGCTCGGCAAGGAGGGAGTACCTGATAAGCGACCAGAGGACCTTGAGAGAGATAAACCTCCGGCCGAACCATCGGTGTTAGGTCCTGAGGCTATGCCGCAGAATGGCCTTACAACTACGACTTTTTAGTGAAGAAAACTTAGCTCCAGAACGATACAGTTAGCATGGCTGAATTTCCTCATGGCCGCATTATGTTGTCCTCTCCTAGAGAGTTCGCCAGCGATAGTTATGACGTGACCTATAGTATCAATGCCTGGATGAATCCCGAGAAAGTGAAGGTGAAGAAGTCCAAGGCGCTCAAGCAATGGCAAACGCTCCGTAACACCATCTCTCGCCTGGGTGCCTTTGTCGATGTCACCCATGTGCCGTTTCCCGATGGAGTTTTTGCGGCCAATGCAGGCTTGGTGCATGGGCGGCAATTTGTAGTATCTACTTTTCGGCACCATGAGCGGCGTCCCGAGGAACAGCACTGGCTTCAATGGGCCAGGTCTCTCGATAATCCCGACAGTGCCTTCGACAAATTCTTCGTATCCATTCACACCATCAATAACGCCTATTTTGAGGGAGCAGGTGATGCACTGTTTGTAGGGGATACCTTAGTTTGCGGATATGGCTATCGAACTGAATACCAGGCCGTTCAAACCCTCAGCGACATCTTGCATGTCCCTCTTGTGGCCTTGAGGCTAGTCAATAAGAAGTTTTATCATCTGGATACTTGCTTCTGTCCCCTCGACGATGAAACGGTGATGTTCTACCCAAGAGCGTTTGCCGAGCCGCAATTGGTGCGAGATCACTTCAAGACTATCGAGATCAGTCAAGCTGACGTATACATGTTCGCAGCCAACGCCATCGTCATTGGCAAGGATGTGATCTTGCCGAAGGGGTGTAACCACACGAGCGGGTTATTGAAGAAGCAAGGCTTTGAATCCCACCAAGTCGATATGAGTGAGTTCATCAAGTCGGGCGGTGCCTGTAAATGCCTCACTTTGCGATACGCTTAGAAATCAAACTCCTCTTTCACTTCAACGGTATGGCCTTCTTGTTCTAGCACCCTGATTCTTTCCTTTGAGTGCTTTTCGAGATAGGGGTTGATCGTAAAGAAGAAATCGTGATAGTTGAGCCCCTCCTTGTCATCTGCAGTACGTAAACCACGTCCGAGCCGCTGGATGACCAGATGATCGGCCTTCCCGCCAGCAACATTCACTAGATTGTGGATGAATATATTGACGCCTTTGTTGACTATCTGATCGCTGGCAATTGCTACAAAGTCTCCCTTGTAAGTCTTAAGGTCTTGAATGGTCGCTTGCCTAACCTGCATTTTCTGGTCGCCGTAAATCCACAGCGATCCAGGTATCAGACTTTGGAGATATTCGCCGTGCTCTAATCGGCTAACGACTATCAAGGTACGGCCTTTGAGCTTGTTGTTTACCAACTTTGCAATAGCCTGATTCAGGTAATCATTCTGTGCGAGGCCGTAAGTAACAGCGTCCTGGTAAATGTCATACTGCCGCTGGGGTGTGTTAATCTTGTAGAAAGTACAATTGGCACTTGAGAGAATCTCTCGCTCTTGCAATCCTGCTGTAGTGAGTTTACCGCCCTCAACGGTCGATGTCTTTAGAACACCTCCAACATGTCCCTTCACTCTAAACTTCTGGCATTTATCTCGGCCACCGAACTTGAACGGAGTGGCAGAGAAGGCAATACGGATATTAGCATTCGGTAACCTTTTGTATAAATCGATACACCGATCTGACATCATGGTGTGGATTTCATCAATGAATAGTGCCTTTACCTTTGAATATTGCTCCGCTAACTTGGGAGCACTATTGATGAGCACAACCGTAATCGTGTTAGGCTCTTTGACTTCGCCAAAGAACATGCCTACATCATCAAACCCGTGATATTGTATTGCTTCATAGTTTTGATACACCAACTCCTTTGTATCAACAACAACCAGGGTAGGTGTTCCAGGTGGTAAACACTTCAGTAAGCTAACTAGGATATTGGTTTTTCCACTTCCGGTAGGACCTTGGATGATGCCTCGCTTATTCTTGAGCGCTTGGTTTGTGAGATCGATTTGATAATCGCGCAAAACTACTGGGCGATCATGATGTCTGTCCCACAAGAAGCTCTCGTCAATCTTATCAAGCATGAAGTTTGGAGATGCTCGCATATCTCGTACTTCATACTTCACATCCATGAGCTTCAAGGCAAGATTTACCTCGGGAAGCAGCCCGGTTAGGAACTGGCCGGCTTTGAGAGTAAAGAAGTTTCGGAAGCCATCCCAGCGCCTCGCACGATAGGCAGGGCTATGAAAGAAGTTCTTATCGCGAAAGCGCAGGGCTTGCCATAACTTACGTTTGACTTGCTCATCTTGCGATTGGAAACGGGAGTAGATTGTGCCGATCTTTAACACATTAAGCATATATTATTTATCGGCATAAGGCAGCAAATAGTTGAGGTTTAGATGGTAAAAATACCTAAGCGCAATGCAGCGCAACAGCATCAGCCAACAGTTCCTCAAGGTGGGCTCTAGCCAATGCAATCGCTTCGGCATGACCGATTAATTGGTCGGCATTCCAAAGGCCCCGCAAGGTGTCTTCATACACAATAGATCGCTCAATCGTAGCAGAGCTACATAGATCACTTACAAATGGCTCGCCGATGTGAACCGTCTTGATGACCACCCTCTCCAATATGCCCTCTAGGGCCTTTTTACGGACAAAAAGCGAATCTCCCTGGCTATACTCCAAGCGAACATGATGCGTTACAGTAACATCTGAGCAACCGCCTACAATCAACATGATGACTCCCTTTCGCCTACCACTATTATTTCGACTGTTTTCTCCCTCGGTTCAGGCAAAGGTACCAGGGCATCCAACTTATCGATCTGATCTTGGATTTCCTGAACTAATTTACGAAATTCTTCAATATGAGGCATACCCTATATACGACTGATAGTTTCAGAAACATTCAAGTTGATCCTGTCCCGTGCCGATTCATATTGGTACGGCAATTTAGGAGATTGAGATCATGGCTTATGGCGGTGAATGCGCTGAATTTGACACGATGGTGGAATCCGGACAAGAATTCCGTCTTTTATCTTTTGATGTAAAGTGCAGGTGTTACCAGTTTATTTCGCTTATGAAGCATAACGCAGATACGTTTGAAGCAGAACTATACGGCACTATAACGCTTCAACGATATCAAGCAAGGGAGGGATATGTGTTTGAAGCCGGTACAGATTATCCGTCGTGGCCGGAGGAAAAAATACCGGAGGCATATCGATGGGCAATGGAGAATTGTATTGAGAGGCGACTTTGCCCTCGTTGGTGGAAAAATATATTCAATAAAATCAGTTATGCCGGATATTCCGCTGCTAATCCGGCGATGTATCCAAATTTTGCCCTACCCGAGACATCCGAAAGGGACAAAAGGCAATACGGAAGACAAAAGCCATTGGAACCCTGGCCTCATCAAAGTAAAGTCGAACGAAAGAATAAGAATAGCTGGCAGGGGAAGCAGGGTTACTACGATGATGAGAGAGCGTATAGAAGTGCGTGGGAAAGAAAATCTGATGAACTCGAATATCACATCTAACACGGAAGTCACATATGGTTCTTAAATCTGGATGGTTCTGGGCATTTGTTGTTGGGTTGGCGATAGGCATTTACGCTGGCTACAACGCCGGATTGGTCAGTGGATACGAAGAAGCCCTCGAAGCCCTCAAACGAGTGGTTCCGGGGTTGTAGATAGGGAGCTATAAATAGCTCACCCCCTTCGACGCCATCGCCAGCCACGTCGCCTGGTTGGCCGGTCTTCTTCCTCTTTAACTTCCTCCCTGAGAGGCACAGGCTTTGCCTTTGGCTTCACTGGCTCGGTCTGAATTAGACCCGTCTCCTTGAGGAACGATTGTAAATCCGATGCCTCTGGTGGCTCTGAGAAGCTCACAGCAAGTGGTTGGATTGAGTCGCCTGGCTCTGTGGTGATCCCTGTCGGAGGATTGGGCACATCGTCAGTGGTGCGGTAACTTCTGCGTTGGGCGTCGGCTGTACCTGCAAAGATGCAGATCAATAGAAGGGGTAGTAAGAACCTCATGGCGAGTCTCCTCCATAAAGGTGAAAGGCGTTAACTGGCTTTGTCAACAAGTGTATAACTCTCCAAAGCCCAGGTCTCTCGAAGCTGCTCGATGCTATCTACTGGCATCGGTAGTTCGGCCCGAATGCATTTGTAGAGTTGAGGGTTAGTTTTAATCAGATGGCGTGCATGATCGGGACTTTGCCTCCAATAGATGTTGTGGACACGTTTTTTATAATCACCGATATCCGAAAGTCTAACAGATATTCTGGGATCAAAGGGTGTGACCCATCCCATCCAACTGCCATCTTTCCGCAGAAAAACGATGTCGTCAAAATCGGCATAGGTATAGGTCTTGATCTCAATCTCTTCCTTGGCAAAAAAATCCCGCTCGCCCTCTAAAGTACCGACACCTCTGTGATGGCCGTCCAACAATACCAGTAAGTCATCTTCAAATCGATTGATTTGTACGAGTGGCGCAGGCTTGGTGTTGTGTTTATGGGCGTATTCATCCAATGCTGCCCTGGTAAACTTCCCACCGGCCCGTATAAAGTCGGACATCCCTGCGATCTGGTGACCATCCCGGATCGACAGTTGTGTTGTCAGGATGTCTTTGAAGGAGATCATGCCATCGCCGCCTTTTCCCTTTCTCTCAATTTTATCACCCTGGCAAAGTCGGCCCTAGACCTTTTTTCTTGTCCAAGCCTCTTCCATGTTATGGCTCGTTCGGTATAGGCCCTTCTGCATCTCGGCCGCAGTTCGATGGCTGTTGTGTAATCGTCAATCGCCTTGCTATACTCATCAAGGAAATGCCACCCTACGCCTCGTCTGATGTAGGCATCTACGTGTTCTGGATCAATGATGATGACCTTGGAAAAATCTTCAACCCCTTTCTTCCACTCGCCCTTGAAATGCCATTGTTCACCACGTTTGAAGAAGGCATCTGCGGCTTTCGGTTCCTCCTTGGCACTCTTCTTCTGCTTGGTAGTCGGCTTCTTTACCCTACCATTATTATTGCTCTCCCCCTTCTTTGTGTCAAGTTCATCCTTGTATTTTTTACGAGTTTGTTCTTTGGTTCGTTCGTGCTCTTCCTCCAATTGCTGTACTTTCCAAAGGTTAGCCGCTGCCTGCAAGTAGCGGCTGGACATGGCCGAGATCACCGTGCAACCGATGTTCTTGGAATAGGTCTTATCCATTTCGATGATGTTGATGCCATCAAGTTCCATGATGGCAGGGAAGAGCGAATGGGTGGCGATAATGATCTGTACATTTTCATCCTTGGCCCAATGGGGCAAAATGGTAGACCAAAATCTGTGTTCGAGATCGTGGGATAGACTTCGTTCTGGTTCGTCCAAAAATAAGGTAGCCGGGCCACAACGAGGCAGGGTTTTGATGTATCTCACAAAAGCCTTCTGTACCGGACCGGAATGTTTGCTGGGCTTTTCAAGGTCTGGCATTTTATTTGTGATCATGCCATGCAATTTTGAGAGCTTCCATAGCCTTATTTGTCCGGTGCTGCCATTCCCAAACATCATCTGCATTTGATCTCGCGAACCTGTCAACCCATCGGGTGATTCATGCTCCTCGGCCATCCACCCATGAAACGAGAGAGTATCTGCCGTTGCCGCTTCGTGGTAGAGAGCAGGTTTACCATCCCAGGCTACATCGGCGGAACATTCCCCAACGGCATTCTTACGTAGGATGTTGGGGAACTTTAGTTTGCTTTCATCGGCGAGGAAAAAACTAGGTTGCCGGGACCAACCGCCTGTATTCCTTTCCCAGCAAGAGGAATATGCGCCCATGATGCGCAAGAGGCTGGTCTTGCCACAGCCATTCGGGCCGTACAATACGTTGATGCCATTCGTAAACTCGAATGTTCGGTTACCGATACATGCGAGTTTACGGGCGAAGCCGCTCTTGACTTTGACGCTTCCGATCATTGGTTTTTGCCTTTCTTGATTTCCATGTATCGATCACCGACTGTGAAACAGAAAAAGAGCCAAAGAACAATCCATGCAAGACTTCCAATGAGCAAAAGGAAGTAGAAAAAGTTTGCCGGTAAGTCATGAACCAGGATGGCATACATCATGCCGACCATTGGCCCAAGACCGATAGCTAGAGTGCATGCACCTATCACTCCCCAAAATAAAATGCGTCCGAGCCAGAGACCGAGACAGGATATGTCAAAGCGTGGAGTGATACCAACGACAACATCCTTTATGGCTACACCGAGGCATCGCAAGTCGTCGAACATGGGGTCACCTGATTGTTAGGTGTATTCACTAAAGTCGGCTCCTAACCCTACAACTGCACAAGGGGCGAACAGCGCCCACCACCAGCCGCCGCCCATTACAAAGCCGAGGGCGATGAACAAGATCGTTCTGGGGAAACCAAAACAGAGGATGACAAACAGTATCATCCCCAGGAAGTTGAGTAGTCCGGTCATTTTTTCTTTTCCTCTTCGTAATTTACACAAACAGCGCACCAAAAACCAAGATTGACGACTAGCCACCCTACTATGCCGAATGAAATGATAGGAGGAGCAGCGGGGTGGTTATGGTTTATGTGACCATGTATTGCACAAAAAATGATAATCCCAATCGGTACGATGGCAACAGAAATACCCAAGAGAATGCAAAAGATTCGTGTTGTCCATTTTCCGACGCTGCTCCATTGCGTTGTCCATCTCAACATATTACGACATACTTTCGCTATGCCCCGAAACGCTCCACAGAACGTTCGCCAAACCGCCTTCGAGATCAGTCTAAGTTCATCGATCATCATACACCCCCAAACTCCTTGCGTTGCCTCTTTCTTTTCTCTCTTTCTCTTTCTCTTTCCCTTTTTTCACCTGCGTAATACTCACAGACACCGAAGAGAGAAGCCGGAAAGATCGTAAAGAACCACAACCCACAACCCATGACGATAAGGGGGATAAAAGCACTATCCGATGGTATATGTATTTGATTGTGTACCACACCAAGCATAATAAGTGTTCCAGGCGCGGCTGCAATAGCAAACATCAAGAGAACAAAAAAGATTCGCACTATCCATATACCTACATCGCCTAATGTTACCTTTCTCACTATCGCAAGACAGGCCTTTGAGATGCCTTGGCACACATCACAAAGCATTAGCCAAATCGCCTTCGAGATCAATTTGAATTCATCGATCATTATGCACCTGTGCTTCTATGAAGGCTTGTCGAAATTCCCAGCATGTCGGCAATGGATCAACAAATGCCGTCTGCATGTAATCTCTGAGGATCGCTAACTGGGCCTTCTTGTTAGGCATGAAGCGAAAACTTGGTTCCTTCCCTAACCGATACTCGATGGCATCCATTTCTTCTTCTAGGTAATCACCATCCACGATCTGGTGCTCTACACACATACACCCCTTCTGCTCGATGAGGTAGTACACCTGGATACGCACTTTTTACTCCCAAAAGTTGGGATGCTCTCTGGCCGAGGGTAGGCTTTTTCGTATTTTTGGTCAATGTCATTACTCTGTAAAGGCATGAACTGTCATATCTGTAGCAGTGAGTATGGCCCCGAGATTGCCGGTAAGGTTCGTGGGGTGTTCCGCTGCCCTGATTGTGAGCATGTATTCAGACGCCCTCCTGGGGATCAGATCGAATACCATGCTGAAACTTACCGTAATCAGAAGGTTAGTCATAGAACAAAAGGTGAGTTCGACGGCGAAGGCAATGTAACAGGCAACTTCCACAAGGCCCGCAAAAAGATCGTCGAAGATAGGCTGAAGTTGGTGCAACAATATCTCCATAAGGATTTCGTGTGCCTCGATGTCGGAGCCGGAGCGGGAACATTCGCTCGAATTATCGAGCCTCATGTAAAGCGGGTGGACTGTACGGAGCTTGCCCCTCCACTGATCGTAGAATGCCAAAGGTTAGGTTTCACCACTTACGCTGAGGATTTCCTTACTCTCGATATCAATGAACGGTATGACATCGTATTCGCATGGCATGTGCTAGAGCATGTCGAAGACACCAACTCCTTCATCAAGAAGATGAAGGAGTTGGCTACGAAGCATCTCATCATTGAGATACCGATTAATCGCAGGATGCGAGCGGATCACGAGTACGACGGGCACGTACACTATTTCAGCGGGACTTCATTCCAAACCCTGCTGAGCAATCATCACCTGGCAATTCATTCCGTAGGGGAAGGGGTACAAAATCCAGCACTGCTGGCAGTGTGCTCGAAGTACAAGGAGTAACATGAACTACCCACAATACTACAAGAAAGCACAGGAAATATACTCGGGCTCGAAGCATCGGATGTACGATCATAATTTGGTAAACCTCAACAACGCTATAGGATTAGGTCAATCGTACAACGATCTCATTAGAAGCATCGGCGAACAAGCAGTTGAGAGGTTTGGTAGTGATGGCCAGCTTTATTTCCCGCCGCACCTAGATCGCAGCGAAGATGTTACCTTACGTATCGCTGACCCATTCTCCATAAAAGGAATCGAGGAAGTTTGCCAAACACTGGTGCCTTTCATGGAGAAGAATTACTTTAGTTCACATATCCAGGTAGAGAGAGTGTATATGTACCGGAGCTTCGTCACAGATAGTCCGCCTAGAGGATCATGGAAATGGCATTACGATAATCATCCATCAGAAATCTATAAGGTGATGATCTATCTCACCGAGGTAGATGATGGCTGCGGCCCGTTTGAGTATCTGGAAGGTGCGCAAGGTAAACCAGTATCCATATCGCCAAACAAGATCGGCCCGAAGAAATGGGGTGGACCAAAGTGGCCTGGAAGCCGAGTGCCCGATAAAGTCATGCAGGATTATGTCGCCAATGGTTGTAAGAAGATTAGGATCACGGGTAAGCCAGGTACCTCGACCATGTTTGACAACAACATCATCCACAGAGCCAATGTAGCCGAGACCAAACATAGGGATGTGATGGCATTGCAGATTCGCCCTGCCCTAAAACCATTCAGACCATACATTGACAGGAAGTGGACTGGCACCTTCGGCAGTGTCGATGTCAACAAAGACCCCAACGTGATCTTGCCCGCGCCGAAGCCCCAAAAGCGTCGTATATAATGTACCCTAAAGAACCTATCACAATCATCGTTGTAGTCTATGGCCTGCATGGATTCTTCCGCCAGGTCATCAAGCGGATGCGTGCGTCAACCGAATATCCACATCGCATTGTGGTCGGTGAGAATAAGAGTTGGGCATCCAAGGAGATTCGCCGTAGTATCAGGGAGTTCCTATCAGAAGGGCTCATTGATCGAGCCTACTTGTACGAAGACAACTACATGCTCAATGTCTATGAGCACATGTTCCACCTAGAGCCCAAGGCACATCTGACTGTAATGACCGATGGCGATCTACTGTTGCCAGAGTTGGATTACTGCTGGCTCACCAAGTTTGTCAACTACTTCGACGAAATGCCAGACATGATGCAGCTAGGTCTAAAACCAGACCTGGAAGAAGAGTTCGCCGGCAAAAACTCCCGTCACTCCGAAACGTATCTCAGCAAGCAGCGGATGAAATACAGGCTGCGGTCGTTCAATGCTAACCAGGTGCTAGCCGCTAATGGTAAAATCTTGCACAAGGGCGAAGCGAAGATGTTGAACCATGAGATTCGCAACCGATGCAGCAATTTGCATTATGGCACCATTCGCACAGAGTTCCTCGATGACTTCTTTGCCAACTCGGGAGCCATGTTCTCTGATGGTAACATGTGTCGCTTCACTTTACAGAAGCGCAAAGCGGCCGGCGGCGGGTTTGCACAATGCCGTTTAGAGTCGGCAATCGTCAAGAACCTCAGCAACGCAGTTACTGAGCAATCTCACCCTAAATACTTTCGCAAGCGGCAGAAGGAGATGGGTCGCAAGTTGCATAGAAGGATGAAGATTGAAAAGTTCAAAGTGATTGAATGATTGACGTAGACTTGATGATTATCGGCGCGCCGAAGTGCGGCACTTCCACTCTATTCCAAACCTTGGTTAGGAGTTCACGTATCTCTCGGCCGAAACGTAGGGAAATGCATTACTTCGACCACGATATCAAGCACCATGATCTATCTTGGTATAATGAACTAGTAGCCCGTGAACCAGACACCCTCGGGCTAGATCGGACGGGATATTATTTCATCCATCCTCACGTTCCAAATAGGATCGTCCGCTGTACGAAGAAGATGAAGTTCATCGTCTTACTACGCAACCCCGCAGATCGGGCATACTCCTGGTACACCCGAGGTTACCACAAAGATGTCCCGTCTTTTGCCGAGTTGAGTTTTGAGGAATGCCTAGAGGCCGAGGAACGAGAGCTATGGCCAGGGATAGAACGCTTCGAGGCCGACGATTCTTTCGATGATGAACAGTTCATGCAAATGCATTGGCTATGTCCCTTCAAGTTGACCGGATTGTATGCTCAGCATCTCAAGCGGTGGTTTAGCGTATTCTCACAGAAGCACTTTTGCATCATCACACTAGATCAGATTCGGTCTGATGTTGATGGCGTAATAAAGCAGATGTGCAAGTTTTTACGCATCCCTACACTAAGACGATGGGAGAATCCCATCAACCGTACACGGTATGAACAAGAATTATCGCCAAAGACTAGACGCCAATTAGTAGATTATTTTAGGCAACCTAATGAAGAGTTGTCTGAGTTGATTAGTCAAAGGTTAGATTGGAATGATTGTTCATCCTAAATGGGTTTATCTGCATATTCCTAAGACAGCGGGGAAGTTTACGGAACAGTTTCTACTGTCTGCCTTCCCAGATGCTAAGCGGTACGTCAGAGATCACGATAGCGTCAGCGAAGTGTATGGCCCTTACAAGCAGTTTTTTGCGAACATTCGCAACCCTTGGGATTGGTATGCATCTCGGTACTATCATGGCAGAAAAATTGACGGCTACTGGTTCAAGGTTTTTGGCGTTGGTAATAAGGACATCTCGTTCAAAGAGTTTGTACTCAACATGTTAGAACCGTCTAGGATTCGGGTATCTTTCGGTCCGGTAGGCGATCATCCTATACCCGTTGGAACGAAGCTAGGCCACCAAAATAACTGGCGAGTACAGGTGCCCGTTCTTGATTACCTCACCAACCTTGATATTGGCATGTACACATTCTGGTACATTCACACGCTCTTTAGGAAGCATGAAAAGATATTCGCAGGCTCTCTTAATGTGTTCAAGAACCATGATAGGCTGATTACCGCTAAGAAGGTCTGTCGATGCGAGTCATTGGTCGAGGATATGATCCGTGCAATGAACTTGACTAAGAAACAACAGGGGCGGCTAAAGAAAGCCAGCCCTCGCAATACCGTCAAGAGACCGGAGACCAACTCGCTGTATGACAGCGAGTTGGTTGATCTCATCAAGCACAAGGATCGCTTGATCGTAGAGAAGTACAAGTACACCTATGGCAAATAGTAAGACTACATTCGTTATCCTCTCGCACGGCCGTAGCGGCTCCACTACCTTTGTGCAATTGCTTTCGACACATCCCTCCATACATTGTGAGGGCGAGTCCTTCAATAAGAGGACTCCTTTCCGCAAAGGCTTGGGTAAGATCAGTAAGAAGTCTGGGGAATCGCTCATTCAGCAGTTTGGGAACTTCTATCATCGCAAATCAGGTAAGCCCATTGTAGGGTTCAAGGTATTTCCTAAGCAGTTCACGGATAGACATTTTGATGAAGTCATCAAAATGTCTCACGTAAAAAAAATGATTCTGTGGAGACAGAGGTTATGGGAAGCTGCTATTTCGGCTTTCGTAGCAAGTCGCACAAGAGTCTTTGGGCTGCGAGAGGGGGAGAGCCATAAGGCGTACATCAACAAGATCAAAGCAATGCAGTTACGCCTCGATCAGCAGTGGATTGAAAATTGGATACTAGAGAAGCAACGGTACGTCAATCATTGGAGAGAGCTAATGGGCGGCACCGACTTTCTCGAACTACATTACGAGAATCTCTTTACTCGAAAAACCATTGATCGAGTTACGGGATTCCTAGGAACCAGCCCCATCAAAGAATTGAAGCTGAGCAGATACCGCATGAATACAAACAAAGTATACCAGCACCTTGTAAATTTTGATGAGGTAAAGAAGCATCTCAAAAACAAAGGACTTGCATGATTAACCTATTCCATATTCCCCATCATCAGATAGACACCGGCCAGTTTTCCAATCTACTGCATGATCCTATCGTTTCCGAGTTCGAGGAGGTGTTTGCTGAATACGTGGGAGCGAAGTATGCTTGCTCTCTCAATAGTGCCACTAGCGCCATCTTCCTTATCTTCAATCAGAAGAATGTCACGGTCAAGGCACCGAGTATCATCCCTCCGGTTGTCTTGAACGCCATATTGACCGGCCAAAACAAGATCAAGTTCATAGACAATATCGAATGGGTGGGCGACTCGTATGTTCTACATCATTTCGATACGTACAAGGTGATAGACTCAGCCCAAAAGGTTGACCGCAATCAATTTCAATTGGAGGCCAACCCCAATGACTTGATGGTGTTCAGCTTCTACCCTACAAAGCCGGTCGGCGGATCGGACGGAGGTATGATCGTATCAGACGATAGGGAGAAGATCGAATGGTTCCGTACTGCTGTGATGAATGGTACTAGCTTCGATACAGACAACTGGAAAAGAGAAATACACTTCCCAGGTTGGAAGATGTACATGAACTCGATCCAAGCTCAGATAGCTCTCGTTAGTTTGAAAGCCTTGGATAAGAAGAAGGAGCAATTGCGGTCAGTGAGAGAACGGTACAACGCATCGCTTGGATACGCAAACACCAGCGATCACTTGTATCGAATACGGGCGCAAGACAATGACAGGGCCATCCAGTATATGAAAGAAGCAGATATAGTGTGCGGCATTCACTACAAGGCAATGCACCTGCATCCTGTGTACACTACCAACGATGCTAATTGTCCGAGATCGACACGGGAATCTCAAATGGCTTTGAGCATTCCGTTCCATGAAATGCTAAGTGTAAAAGACATTGATCTAATCTTACGAATGATATCCGATTATGAGTAAACCAAAGAATGTATGGGATGGCGTCTACGCCAGCTTCCATGAAGTGCGGTCATCCCTTGACGATTGCGGCGATATGGGAAACGACGTTTGGGTAGACAAATCCATCGCACGGGCCAAGGAACTATTGGATGACCCCGCATTGGGGAATAAAGACATCGAGCTACTGGCCTTCGCCTGCTCCGCCCTAGATAGTGATCTTCGTGTTGTTGATTTCGGCGGATCACTAGGGTTTAGCTACTTACCCCTCAAGGCACATCTGCCACATTGGATCGATTACCACATAGTCGAGATGCCTGAAATATGCCAAGTGGCAGAAAGCGTCTTTGGAGATCGCTACGGCCTGACATTCCACACAGATATACCTAAGCTGGATAAGGTGGATATAGTCTATTTGCGTACCTCTTTGCAATACACTGAATATTGGAAGCACACCCTGTGCCTACTGTCTAATCTTCGACCTAAACACTTCCTTTTTTGCCACTTATCAGCAGGTGACATACCAACTTATGCATCAACTCAACTCTACTATGACAGGCGTGTGCCTTACTGGTTTATCAACATAGGTGAATTAGACAAATTGATGGAGAACTTAGACTATACACTAATGTGTGAGTCACCTGGGAAAACTATCGCCCAAGACAACTTTGCTGAGGAGTACCAACTAAAGCAGACATGTAATCGTATGTTTAGTAGGAAGATACCATGAAGGAATTTCTTGATCTCGGCCAACAGCCAATTGCCAACAACTTTTTGACACCAGACCAATTCGATGATGAATATTTCTTTCATCTCAAGGCGGGGTTTGATGAAGATAGCTGTCTGGTTTCGTTAATGAATTTCGTAGACAAGTCTATGTTGTTCAATGAGAGCTACGTCTATCAATCATCAGGGTCTGAGACAATGCGTAAGCACTTTGCTGATGCGGCAAAATTGATACCAAAAGGCAGCCAAGTGCTAGAGATAGGGAGCAATGACGGTGTGTTTCTAAAGCACTTCGATCCAAAGCAAGCCATCGCTGTCGAACCATGCGGTAATTTCGCAGCGATCACTGGTGACCTAGGATACAAAACCTATGCTGAGTTTTGGGATGTAGACATGGCAGAGGTTATTGTTGCGGAAGACGGTCAGCAGGACTACGTTTATGCAGCCAATTGCTTCTGCCATATACCGACGTTAGATGAAGCCTTCCAAGCTGTACACAAGGTACTCAAGGAGGATGGGGTATTTATATTTGAAGACCCAAGCCTGGCCAAGATGCTAAAACGCAACTCATACGATCAGATTTACGACGAACATGCCCACATCTTTTCTGTAACTGCTCTGAACAAGATGCTTTATCGTAATGGTCTGACACTTGTGAGAGTAGAGCCACTGTCTGTGCATGGCGGCTCCAATCGTATTATTGCCTGTAATAAACGAGTTATGTCACATCGCAGTGTAAATGAGCATTTGATAGAGGAAGATCACGCAGGCCTCAATAAGATGGAGACATATGAAAAATTTGCTGGACGAGTACGAAAATCGAAAGTGCTACTGACGCTTGCCTTAAAATCTATCAAACATAAAGGTAAGAAAGTAATCAGCTATGGTGCTACATCAAAATCTACTACTGTGTTTAACTACTGTGGCATTGGGCCTGATTTGATTGAATATATCACAGATACAACGCTTGCTAAACAACATAAATATTCACCTGGAATGCATATCCCTGTAGTTCCGTATAAAGGATGCCTTGACGATACTGTAGATTATGCCTTTCTCGGCGCTTGGAACTTCATACAGGAAATCAAAAAGAAAGAGCATGACTTTCTAATGAGGGGCGGGCGGCTTATCACTCATGTACCAGAATATAAAGTTATTGGAGGTTAAATGCAATACCATGAAGACGACAGGGCGCAGCGGTTACTAGATGTGTTTCCAGAGGTTAACGGACAGATCAACGTATCTTACGTCAACTCTACGTCGCATGTTGTAGCGTGGCACAAACATGAAGTACAAACAGATTATTGGACATGCCTGAAAGGCTCAATCAAAGTCGGTCTAGGCATCCCAACAAAGAATAAAGAGGGCGAGGATACAATCGTACCGCACTGGGCATATCTTTCAGATAAGAATCCCCGTGTCATTAAGATACCGCCAGGTATCTATCATGGGTACAAGGCGTTAGAGCCAAACTCAATCTTGCTGTATTATCTGACAGAGAAATACAATCCAGATGACGAGTTTAGAGCGAAGCCCGGTGACTTTGGTGAAGACTGGGAGACGGAGAATAAATGAACACACTGGATGACGTACTTTCATTTACGATCCGGCGGTTCCAAGATAACCGAGGCTACCTCTCACCTATCGAAGCCAAAGTCGATGTGCCATTCGATATCAAACGAGTGTTCTTTGTGTACGGTGTCAAGCCTGGTGATGTAAGGGGAGTACATGCTCATTACGTGACGGAGCAAGTGCTTATCTGTCTAACAGGTAGGTGCGATGTCGTATGCAAAGACGGCGCAAACACAAAGAGCTACGTGCTAGATTCACCGGATCAGGCGCTTTACATTCCGGCCATGATTTGGGATGAGCAGACATATGAAGATGAAAAGACTAAACTTTTGGTACTAGCAAATACGAAGTATAATAAGTCGGACTACATCTTTGACTTTGATGAATTTGTAAAGGCTCGCCAATGAAAAATATTTTGATTACCGGTGGACTAGGACACATCGGCTCACAGCTAATCCGTAAGCTAGACACCAAATATCGCCTGACTGTAGTGGATGACTTCACCACTCAGAGATACTGCTCGCTGTTTGATATGAATAGGCCGATCCATTTTATGGAGGCGTCCTTTGATGACATAGATGATAGTATCCTAGATGATACCGATATTGTCGTACACCTAGCCGCTCATACGAATGCCCCATTCAGTTTCAACAAAGTACAGGACTTTGAGCAATGCAATTACCGCATGACTATGGACTTTGCCAAAAGGTGCAAGGATCGAGTTGACCTATTCGTCTTCCCATCCTCCACCAGTGTATACGGGACGGCCAAAGAAGTGATGTATGAAGATGATGATGACAACCTAAAGCCACAGAGTCCATATGCCGGGTCTAAGATCAACGCGGAAAAAGGCATTAGGGAATGCTTTACCGATTCCAGTACCTCGTATGTCATCTTTCGGTTCGGAACGATCTTCGGCACCAGCCCAGGCATGAGATTTCACACTTCGATCAACAGGTTTGCTTTGCAAGCCTCGATGAAGCAACCTTTGACTGTATGGAAAGAGAATTACCACCACAAGCGGCCGTATCTGGGACTGAACGATACTTTGAATAGTATCATGTTACTTTTGGAGAAACCGGATAACTGGAACGAGATTTACAACGTCGTTACGCTCAACGAGGAGCTAGCCAACATTGTTGCTGTCATCCAAAAGCACGCCGATGTGGAAATCCAATTCGTCAACACACCCTTAGTCAACCAATACAGCTACGAAGTCAGTACAGCCAAGTTAGAGAAGCTGGGGTTCAAGCCGACGGATGACCTAGAGGCATCGCTGATGCAGACAATGCGATTATTGAGGAACATATCATGATTAGAAAAGCAATTATATGGGGCGGCACAGGACAAGCTAAAGTTGTGCGACCACTCATGACTTTGAAAGTTGTGGCCATCTTTGATGACACGCCCGATTTGCCATCACCATTTACTGATGTGCCGCTGTACCACGGAACTAACTTCACAGAATGGCTACAGGATAAAGAACCCGATAGCATCTACTTTTGTATTGCCATTGGAAATCCTCATGGCGCAGCAAGGCAACGTCTCCATAAGGAACTTGTCGAAAAGGGGCTAATACCATTATCGGTACGCCATTCCACCTCTTGGATTTCGGGCAATGCCAAACTCGGTAAAGGGTGTCAATTCATGGCCGGCGCAAAAGTGATGGAGGAAGCAACCTTGGGTGAGCAATGTATTATCAATACCAACGCTAGTGTAGATCACGAGTGTGTGTTGGGCGCTGGCACTGAGTTGGCCCCGGCGGCTACACTCTGCGGCTGTGTGACTACGGGGGAAAATGTGTGGATATGTGCAGGAGCAACTGTCCTGCCAAGGATACACATAGGAGATAATGCAATTGTTGGTGCAGGAGCCGTTGTCACCAAGGATGTGCCTCCCAATACCACTGTCGTTGGTGTGCCGGCAAAACCGATGGAGGCGAAATGACTATAGAGATGGCCGGTCCTTGGATCACAGAGCATGAAGAAAAGATGGTGATGGATGCCATGCGTAATGGCTGGTATGGTAAGGACAAATACTACTACTGTGAAACTCTACAATCTGAGTTTGCTCAATACCATGATCGTAAACATGGCATTATGACGCCCAACTGTACCACGGCCATACATCTTCTACTGACAGCTTTAGGTATAGGGCCAGGCGATGAAGTGATCGTACCCGAATGTACATGGATCGCCACTGTCGCCCCTGTAACATACCTCGGTGCCACGCCGGTCTTTTGTGATATTTATCCGGAGCATTGGTGTATGTCAGCGAAATCGGTTAGCCGATATATCACGCCTCGCACCAAGGCTATAATCTCTGTTGGCCTGTATGGTAATATGCCTTACATGGAACATTTGGAATCTTTAGCTGAGCAGCATGGTATCTTTCTTATTGAAGATGCCGCTGAATCTCTTGGTTCCACTTACAAAGGCATCAAGTCGGGTAAGTTCGGTGTTGGCTCCACGTTCAGTTTTCATCGAACTAAAACCATGACCACAGGGGAAGGTGGCATGCTCCTGTTGGATGATGATGATCTTTATGAACGATGTATG
>SDBT01003243.1_pt1 | contig 28266 bp, 56 predicted proteins | sample 2277101 | NCBI WGS metagenome assembly SDBT01 (sample SAMN10404973, study PRJNA504765) | marine sediment metagenome | isolation source: marine sediment core GS10_PC15, 103 cmbsf | place: Arctic Ocean: Southern Knipovich Ridge | collected 2010 | reverse complement strand
CATCTGGCTACGGCCCAAAATTAGTAAAAACACTTTTGCTCGAAATTGAGGAGGTTAGTAGGTTTTTACTGCAAGATGAAACAGTTTTGTTTTTAGAAGAAATTGAAGGAAAAGGAGTTGATTATACAAAGACAACTTTGAATCCTACAAATTATACTTAAATGGCAGATACTAAATTAACAGGACTAACAGCTATTACAACTCCTGCTTCTGCGGATAAGTTATATATTGTTGATGTATCAGATACAACCGACAGCTCCGATGGAAGTTCAAGACAAATTACGTTTAGTAATTTAACATCCAACCTTGCCGCTTCTGGTGCAAACTCGGATATAACTTCCCTATCCGGCCTAACTACACCCCTTACAGTCGCTCAGGGAGGCACGGGTGTAGTGACTCATGGCTCTGGTAAGATACTTGTGGGGGCGGGTACATCTGCTATTGTCTCTACACTAGCTGCACCATCTGGGGCTATTGTTGGCACAACTGACACCCAAATACTTAGTGCCAAAACTCTTACACTTCCACAAATAAACGATACGTCTGCTAATCATCAATATATAGTTGCAGTAAGTGAGTTAGCGGCTGATAGAACAGTTACTTTCCCTTTATTGACAGGTAACGATACTTTTGTTTTCGGGGCTCATGCTCAAAACCTCTCTAATAAAACCTTCACCGACCAAACAGAGTTTAGCGAAGATATAAACCTAGCCACAGGTAAAAATATTCAGGTTAATGATGCTGATCCAAATAGGACAATCGCTCTACCAGCTGCCGCTTGGGCTCCAACAACAACTTCGGGATGTGCTGACATAGCAACCGTTGAGGCAGGGACTAATGATATTGATTACAGAGTGTTGGATTTCGCAACAGGATCAGACGAAAACGCTTTTATCAACTTCCAGATGCCTGATTCTTGGGATGCAGGGGTAATTCAATTTAGGTATGTATGGACAAATGCAGGTGGTGGTGCAGCGGAAACAGTTGTTTTTGAATTATCAGGTAGAGCCTACGCAGATAATGATGCGATAGATCAAGCAGTTAGCACACCAGCAATAGAAGTAGAAGACACTTGGATTGCTCAAGGCGATATTCATATTTCAGCTTGGAGTGGAGATGTAACTTTAGCAGGCACAGCCGCTTCTGGGGAGTGGGTTCACCTAGAAATTATGAGAGATGTTGGAGAAGATGACCTTACAGGTGATGCTAGGCTGATTGAGGTTCAAATTAGATATAAACAGAAACAGTATTCAGACTAAAATGCCAGCAATAGGAAATACACCTTTTATCAATGATGCTAACCTTCAAGGATATTGGCCTCTAAATGGTAATGCCAATGATGAAAGTTCTAATACTAATAATGGAACTCTCCAAAATGCCCCGTCTTCCGTTCCTGGGAAATTCGGAACTGCTTATGATTTCAATGGTTCAACTCAATATATTTCTATACCCGATGATAATTCTCTTGATATTACGGGGGCATTGACTATTCTCGCCTGGGTTAAGTTTTCAGCACCCACAACTGCACAAGACGTTATTTTAACCAAAGGAAATAATAATTCATTTGGTGCCCTCGTTTATACATTGAATGTTAATAGCAATAAACTACAGTTTACTCCTTCCAATGGGACAACGGGTCAAACGGCAGTTTCTAGTGCAGATGTAGATGATACTACCGAATGGAGATTTGTTGGTGGTGTTTATGTTCCCTCAACTAGAGTAACAACCTATATTGATGGGCAACAGGATGGGGAAAATACCACCAGTATTATTGCCTCTATGCAATCAACCACAGATACAATGGCAATTGCTAGAGATGGCGACGCTGCCGTGCGTTTTTTTGATGGAAACATTGATGATGTAGCTATTTTTGATAGAGCTTTAGGTGCTGATGAAATAAAGGCTATTTATCTTGCGGTAGTAGGTGGCAATCCAATGTTCTTTTCAGGAGGAGGAGTAACAGTAGGATGACAAAAAAAGACCACGACATTTTAATTGAGTTGAGAACGGATGTTAAATATATCCGGAAATTTGTCTGTGCTAATAAAAAGAATATTGTATATCTTGGAAAACAAAACCAAAAAAGAAAAGACTGGCAAGAAGACTTTGATAGTAAAACAAGAGTTTTTATAGGGATTGCTACTGTTATTGGTGGTATTGTTGTCTTCATAGGAAACAAGGCTTGGGACTTCTTTATAAGGAAATAGTTCATCAAGTGATATAGACAAGTATAAGTGATATATGTTATACTCATTTAATGCGAACATATCATCAACAAAAAGCGTTAGATTATTATTATGCAAATAGAGAAAAATATAGAGATAGGAACAGAAAGTGGATTAAAGAAAATAGAGCAAAAAGAGCTGAATATTATAGAAAATATCGTTTAACAAAAAAAGGAAGAGAGGCCACAAGAAGAGCTGTCAGAAAATACGAAGCGTCTAATCCAAAGCGGAAAAAAGCATGGGACTCAGCTAATTGTTTGAAAATGCAATCATGTTCAGTTTGTAATACTTTTCCTGCCCACAGACATCATCCGAATATAAACAAGCCAAAAGAAGTAGTTTTTCTATGTGCTCTCCACCACAAAAAAATCCATAGTGCGTGATATAATAAGACAGATGCTAAAGGTTCTACGCCCAAGCAAAAACAAACAGACTCAGGGGTATTCCAAGAGGCATCCTGCTTATGACCATGATGACATACCTGATACTAACTATTATTCGTCTCTCTTTGGTAAAGTAATTCAGGCCAAAAAATCTGAAACTAAAAACTGGAAAAATACGGGAAAGCTAACAACAAGAGATTATGGAAACTACATTATTATCAAAGGTGAGGTTGATGGCAAAACGGTTTTTCAATTGGGGGCCCACTTCCAACCTGGAACGGTATTATCGAAAGGAACAGAAGTTAAGAGAGGCCAAGTTGTCGCCCAAGCAGGTAAGACAGGGAATATTAGGCCGATGCACGGTGGCGATGGCTCGCACTCTCATACAGAGTATCGTGACGCAAATAATAAAAACTTCCCTGTGGTATTCGTTAAGAATGGTGAGGTTGATAAAAAAGAAGAAATGGAAAAACTGCCGAAAGATAGCATAATCCGTGATATATACAAAGCACTTCGGGGAGATTATCCTCATGATGATGAAGTTAATAGGTGGATTCAAGAAAATAAAAACTTGCAAGAGATTATAGATGGGGTAATGCAAGGAGATGGGAAGGTAAAACCTAAATGGCTTGAAATATGGGGAGTTAAAGAAATTAAGGATGATGTAGCTGAGAACTACAAAATCACGTTGGAAGAGATTAGGGAGCTTCTAAGACCCGTTGATATTAAAATGGGCGATGATACCGAAATCGTTAAGGCTAAGATATCTGAATTGGTGACTGTATATAAGGAAATGACGAAAGTAGAAAAGCCAAAACCAAACATAGAAAAAGACATGGAACATATAGGAGATATAAAGTTCTGGGGTTTTGTTATCCGATTTCTTTTGAGGAAAGGGCGTGATAAAAATGGCACGAAAAAATTACAATCTTAAAGCAGCAGTTGTTAAACGATTTCTAAGGACAGCGATTCCTCAGTTTATCGTTCTATTGCCTGTTGTTGTTGAATATGCGGCAGAGATACAGGAATTTATGCCCCTTTGGGTGTTACCTGTTCTTGTATTTATAGCATCAATAGTAACGGCTGGGGATAAGCTAGTTAGAGAATTAAAGAAATTGAACAAATAAAAACTGCCTTTTCTGACTCTTCCAACAGTTAAAAAAGAGATAATTTCCGCAACTGTGCGGTAATAACCCATAGTCCCCTACTCTAGGGCGGGTGTCTTCTAATAGGCACAAACCCCCTTATTATAGGGACTCCCCCACCGCTTTTTAGCTAAAATAAGGGACAAAACACCAAGTATTGACAATGCTTGCAGATAGTGTAATAATTCCTCATATGGCTGGTTCTCCTGAAAAAAAAGAAAGAAACAAGGAACTTCTCAAAGACCTCAATTCTGGTAAATTCTTTATAGTAGATTTAGTAGCAAAATATAGAATATCTAGTGCAAGGATTTATATGATTAGAGAGAAATATGGGAATAAGTAAAAAAAGTTTAATAAAATTATTTATGGGTATCCCTCAAAGGATAGAGATATTGGGGTTTTTTAAAGGCAAGCCTATTTTGCATGATCCATTATACCCAGCACCAGACGGAATAATTTATTTTCTTAATGGCAAAGATTTTAAGTTTCCCAAAAAATGACAAGAGGAATACACATGAAGGGAAGAAAGCACTCTAAAGAAACTAGAAGAAAAATGAGCGCAGCAAAAAAAGGCAAAATACCTAAGAACTTGAAACGACTGCACAAAACTCAAATTGGTAAAAATAATCCAAGGTGGAAAGGTAGCAATGTTGGTTATCAAGCATTACATGATTGGATTAGAAAACTATATGGAACACCCAAATTTTGTGAAAATTGTGGAACGACTACTGCCAAAAAATACGAATGGGCTTGTGTTGGAATATACAATCGTAGACGAAAAAACTGGAAAAGGATCTGTACAAGATGCCACATGATAAGTGATGGCAGATTAAAAAAGCATCTGCGAGAAGATCATGTTTATGGAGAAATTTTACAAGACAGAATTTTAGAAAAATGACCGAAGAGCAGTCGTTATTTATAACAGCGCCTTATGCTATTTACGCAGACCTCAATTTATCTGGAAACGCCAAGTGGATATTAGTCGAGATACTTAATTTACTAAAAGTTAATAGGAGATGGTGTTGGGCTTCCAATGGACATTTTGCTAAGACCTTCGGAATTAAAAAAGCAAATGTTTCATACCATATTAAGCAGTTGGAAAAGGAGGGGTGGATCAAAACACAGCCTGTTAAAAACTGCAAACTTGAGAACTGCCAGTTAAAAGAAAGAGGCTGGCATAGGCATATATACCCATTAGACCCCCTATCTAATATACTTGAGAGCCTATCAAGTAAAACAGGATACCCTATCAAGTCGGTAGGCACTATAAATAAGACATTGAATAAGACATATAACAACAACAGCGTTGTGGATAAAAAGAAAAAATACAAATCTGTTCATATGTGGATAAGTAGAAATTATGGTAAGACAGAAATATGTCAGAAATGCGAAACAAAATCAAATATTCAATGGGCTAATATAAGCGGAAATTATTTAAGGGATATTTCAGACTGGGTTCAATTATGCCGAAAACACCATCTTGAATATGATATGGCAAGAAGAAGGAAATTTAGATTTAAAGGTTTAAGCAATAAAGATATAGCCAAAAAATATTTTCCTTTGAAAAAAGGGGATAAATTGTTGATAAAAATAACCTCATGGGCATATGAAAGAGCTTCTACCCGTCCTAGTTGCACGGAATCTTCATTTAAAAGGTCTGTCAAGAGAGCAATTGATAAACATGGACTTGAATTTGTGAATAAAGTCTTTAGTAATGAAACTAACGCTATACAGTTTTTAAAGAATATAAAATGACCGAACAACAAATATCTGGGAAAATCAAAGAACTACGCGAAGAATACAAAAGTCTCGGCAATGATGATGTGGCAAAAAAGAAGGTTTTGGAAATTAGGGGCAAATTGTTAAAAAGGGCATTGCTAATAAAAACGGACGGAAAAGCAATATCTTTATATACATGAGAGTAGTATTTACACAACACGCCAAAGCCAGATGTCAGGATTATGATTTGGATCGTGCAAAGGTTATTAAAAACTTTAATAATGCCAAATTAGTCGTTACTTTGCGACACATTAAAAAGCACAACAAAATCTTCCATAGAAAGTCAACCGGTAGACTTTCATATAGATGGGCCGATGGTGTTTTGTACACTATTAAAAAGAAACGGAAATATATAAGTGTAATAACAATTACGCCCAAAAAGAGGAAAGAAGTGCAATTTGTCTAAAAGACTTGACAAAGCACAGTAATAATGTATAATTATTTATAAGTTACAAAAGGTCAAATTTATGACTAACAAAATAGTTACATCAAAGAACCTAAAGCCGATCACTCCAGTTGAGAAACTTCAACGTCACCTGGAAAGAAAAGTAAGTGCAAACGTTGGTGTTTGCCCATCTTGCGGATCAACGAAATTTAATAGGGATTATCAAGATGCGATTGAGTGTTTAGGTTGCGGAGCGACGTTTATATAACATGAGCAAAAAAATAGCCAAATTTCAGGTAGTAAGAAAAGACATAGACGATTCCCATTATTATTGGTTGTTAAAAGCGGGAGCAAATGTTAAGAAATTCGCTACTGAGGGAATGTTCGTGCCAGGTTCTACTACAATATTGGGAGATGCTGGACCAGTAGGATACGGACTCAGGAACTTTTGGATGACAAACGGGAAGGAAGGATCAGATCAAATCATGCAGGATTCCGGCGATTTTGGAACATTAATTCACGATGCTATAGAAAGGTTGCTATATGGCGAAGAGTTAGATTTAGAGAGGGATTATAGCAATACCACATATAAGGATGCCAGAAAGCACTTGATGAGCTTCCATGATTGGTTTCATGCGTTTAAACCAGATGTAAAGAGCATAAAGCCGGAGTTTGTTGTAGGAAGCTGGAAATATAAATATGCAGGTACGCTTGATCTTTTCTGCACGAAAGGGAAAAAGAATTGGATTATAGATTTTAAGACAGGATCTGGTATTTACTCTAACCACGAGAGGCAAATTGCATCTTATAAGCAGGCATATGAGGAAATGACAGGCAAAAAGATCCACAAGATGGGAATTTTAAGAACAGGCACTAAGCACAAAGCCGGATATGAGTTTAAAGAGGTGAAGAAACCGTTTGCCAGCTTTCTTAATGTATATAAAACATATTTAGACGAGAACGGAGGTAAAATACCTAAGCCTCCCCTAGTTGATGTATATCCGGAGAAGTTGAGGATAATTAAATGAAAAAAATAGATTACGGAAATTATAAAAAACCTAGCGATTTCATGTCTTTCGAGCAAGGAGACACACAAATCAGGATAATCTCTAATGGGTTGCTGGGATACCAGCACGGTATGAATACGGCCCGAGGTTTTGTAAACCTTGGTATATGTCCGGAAGACGAAACATGTGAACACTGCAAAAAAGGATACGAGCCGAAATTGGTATGGAAGTGGATAGTTTTCGACCACACAGATTTAAGAGTTAAACTATTGGATGCTGGTCCAATGATTGGAAATCAAATTGCGGAAAAGCTGGGAGGAAAACATGGAGATCCTAAAGAATATGATATCGTAATTAATAGGAAAGGGTTAGAACTAAAAACTGAATATCTGTGTGCTAAGTCCAAAGAAGATAAGGAAATATCGGAGAAAGAGAGAGAGTCTTTTGAGTTTAAGAAAAAGAGATTGATAAATAAATATTTCAAAAAGAGGGCTAATTAACTGTGACTAATATATATTACGACATTAACGGAAAACGAATAGCCCACCCTGAACTTATGAGAAATGAGAAATTTAGCAAGTGGTTTAACCAAGCCATAGACAATGCAGAGGCTAGGGGTAGGGAGGAAGCATTGAAGAAAGTAAGAAAAGGAAAGATATTTGTGAGTAGTTACGCATGTATAGATTGCCACAAGTTGATACCTAATACGTGCGACAGATGTAGAAGATTACGGAGTAGTTAAACTCAAAAACCAATGACTAATATAGGCTTATGACAAACGAACAAGTAATAATCGCAACAACTAAACAAGGAATACTGGACACGCCAAAATACCCAAGCGAAAAGGCACTTAAATATATAAACGAAGTTGCCAAGGGATTAGGGATAGTAGATTGGCTGATAAAAAATAGACCTGAATTTTACAAGGCTTATGAATAAAACAGACAAAATAAAAGTGAACAAAGCAAAATTAGATAAAGCACAAGAGAGGCGAGGAGAAACATATACCGAATTTGTAGATAGAGGTGGAGAGCTGTTTCCTAAAGATATGTATCCTATTAAGAAAACATCTTTTGGTAAGATTAGATATTGCAGAAAATGACTAAACCAAAATTAAATAAAGCACAAGAGAAGAGGTTTGATGAGAAAAGTAGGCAAAAAAGGGCGCGAATGGATTAAGGCACGAGCTAAACTAATTAAAAATGCAGTTGCAGAAAATAGAATTACAATTAACGAAGCCGGTAACATTTCTGGCAGGTGCGAAGATTGCAAGCGATGGAGATCTTTATCTCCCGATCACCGGAGAAAGCGCAGTCAGGGCGGAGGCCATGAACCGGAAAACATTGATTGGGTTTGTACCGAGTGCCATAATAAAAGGGACCAACAAGGGGACCCGATGGGCAAGAAGAAAACAAATAAACCGAATTGGCAACAGAACCACAAGTGTAAAAGCTGTCATGGGTTTACCCGACAATATATATGTCATCTGTGCGGAAAGGTGTCAATTAAATGACGAAACTAAGCAATCAATTAAGGAGAAAGGGAGTGATTAGGATGGATAATGATGCAATCGCAGTATTTCTCATTGGCCTAGCAGTTCTTTTACTTGGGGGATTTATTGGTTATGGCATGGGATACATGAAAGGTTATTCGGAGGGCATTTTTAGTCACGAAAGAATAAAATGTGAAGTTGAATATGAAGACGCACTTCTTAGAGATGTACCGGTTAGATGTCTTGAATATCTTGGAGTTGAATAATGAATGTGGCAAAAGTTATTAAACATTTTACTAATCTTAACAGCCTTACTTATATTAGGAGTAAGTATCCATGAAGTATCTAACAAATACCCAAATAAACAAGAAGATACCATTTTACATCAGGAATGGGTTGGAGTGGTTGAGGAGGGAGAAAGCAAAGCGAGATATGAAACAAATAACGAAACACTTTACACCAGAAGCGATAGCTTCGAACAAATTGAGACCTACATCCAAGAAGTATTCGGGGAGGGAGTTGGTTATTCTTGGGCTACTCGTGTTATTATATGTGAGTCTTCTTATAATCCTTCTGCGTTCAATCCCAGCGGTGCGTCAGGTCTTTTTCAATTTCAACCCAGAACCTATTATCACTACGGAGGAACAGACATATGGAACTGGAGAGAGCAAGTAAGAATTGCGAAGAAAATGTTTGATTTAGGAGAACAAAACCAATGGATTTGCAAATGAGGCTAACTTGGTCTATAATAGATGTATGGGTAACACACAAGATGAACCATTCCTTATTTGGTTTGCTGGGTTCTTTGATGGAGAGGGGTGTATTCATGCTCGTTCCGAAAATCCCCACAGGGACACTTTCGTTATCAGTGTCCAACAAACAGTTCCTAACAATGGAGAGGCTGTAATTAAAGAAATTCAGGAGAAATTTGGTGGACAAATTTATTTTCGCAAACTTAAAAAAGGTAATAGGAATGATGCTTGGATGTGGAGATTAGGGAGAACACAAGAAGTAATGAGGCTTTTGAATAGAATGTTGCCTTATCTCAGAGTCAAAAAACAAAAGGCAATTGAGGCCATTAAAACAAGAGAAAGAGTCGGTAAAAAGTGGACTTTCTGGAGCAAGAAAGAAGAGGAGCAACTCTTGGAATTATTAGATAAGGGAATTACACATAGGGAGATAGCAAAAATTATGGGAAGGGGTCGGGGTGGAGTATCAGGGAGAGCAAGGGTATTAAGGCCAAGAAGAAAGGGTCTTAAAAGAAAACACAGAGAGAGTATTTCAATGACACACAAGAAACTCGGTACAAGGCCGCAACAATACAAAGGAGTTATTAAAGAATTTTCTAACCAACAGGAAAAATGAAATGCCAGTAATAATTTTTACAGAAACGCCGAAATATGAAGTAGTTTACTCTGCTTGGTGTGATGTTTGCGGTTGTCTAGTTACTAGCCCAGAGGAATGGAGAAATCACGAACACAACTTAACCAACAGGAAAAATGAATAGTACAAAACAACGATTTGAAGAACTTAAAAAGTCAAGCGATAAGCATGGCGGAGCTGCTATCGCAACAGAGTCTCAAGAAATTAAGGAGTTAGCAGAAAAGGAGGGAATTGAGACCTTTTCAACTTTGAATTTTATTTGTCATGCTTTTCTTAAAGACAAAATTAGTGAACAGAAGATGTGGGAATCTGCTAGGGAATTATTTGAGACGAAGAAAAAAAATGGGTGGAAAGAAGTATATGGGGAGCAATCTGTGGAGGCTAAACAAGGTCTTACTACCTGGAAAGCATGGAAGCAGGCAATCCAGCCCATAATAGACAGTAAACTTCCAGAATTGTGTGGACATAACGGATGTCTTGGTAAAGTCTTAAAAATTAAGGAAAGCAATATGTGTCAAAAATGTGGTTGGGGAGATATGACTGTCTAACCAACAGGAGAAGAGATGAGTAAGAAGATAAAAGTTAGAAGTTATGGAACGGTACATCATATTGCTCAATGCGATGGTTGTATTTGGAGTGATGGAATAAATATTGATGAAGCAAACAGAAGTCAAAAACTTAGAAATAGAGTGTTTGGGCATATTCGTCAAACTGGACATAGCGTTCAAGTAGAAGCAGGAACGTCACGAACCTATTTTTTGGAGGAAACAAAAGAACAAACTGATTAAATGACCAAAGAACAAATACTGGAGGAGTTTGAGAAATTCCTATTTGATGGTGGGTTGCTAGAGTATGGATGCACTTGTAAAAAATGCTCTAAGTGGAGAAAAAAAGTGTTGCGAAAGTTCTCCAAAGCCCTAGACAAAACCCAACAGGCTACTATTGAGGAGATAGATATAGATTTATTACTTTCCCTTGTCAGGTCAATGATAAGCGAATTATTGGCTTCACAGGCAGTAGGAATGAAAATACCCAAAAAAGAAATAGAGAGAGTTAAAAAGGCTGAGGTGGTTTTAGACAAACTAAAGAAAGGATAGATGGGGAAAAATACAAAAATAATAAAGGAGCTAATAAAGAGAGTGGATTGGAAATATACATTAAAAGTGTATTTAATTTATGCACTAAGTACAGGATTAGCTACTAAGATACACCTTTTTTTAGGAATGTTGTTGAGCACCTTCTGGCTGTTTTTGTGGTTAATCGGAAAAGTAAATTTTATTAAACTAAAGAAAGAGGATAAATGAAATATCAAGACTACAAAGGACTAAACCAAATTGCACCAAGAGAGCTTTCCTTGAGGGTTGCCGATGACCAGAGCCTAAAACTCTATATTGTTGAAAACATGAAGAAATACGGAGGCTCGTTTGTGAAGGCTCTAGCTGAGTGTTTATTGCTTGCCGATAGAGATAATCGCTTAATACTTTGCGATGCTTTTTTGCCATACATTCTTGATTATTTGCCTGAAGAATGGAAAAGAAAGAAAGAGGGTGGATAGGATGAAGGAAGTAAAAATAATAAAACACAGCTTTTGTAAAATAAAAAATTGTCCACATATAGGTAAAGCTGGTGCGGTTGAAAAAACAATCGTAAAGCCACATACGGATAAAGACAGCAATCATGTTGAAGGTGAATATTGGGTAAGGTTGGAAAACGGAGGATTAGGGAAATTTAAGGAAAGTGATTTAGCATCTTAACAAAGGTTGAGGAAACTAAAGAGGTAAGATAATATGGAAAAGTCAAAACATGGACAGAATAGAAAAATCGGATACAGGGATAACAAAAAAAGGGAAACTTTGTATTTCTTGTAACCTTTGGAAGATACCATTGCGCTTTCCTGAGAGTGGAGATGTTTGCAAAGGGTGTAAAAAAGATGATGATACACACATTATCCCGAAAACAAGGGCTTTAGAATTGATTTAAGAATTAAAAAGGTGTAATTATGAAAAAATTATATGTAGGCAACCTTGATTTGAATGTTACCGATCAGGAATTGGCAAAGTTTTTTGCTAAGGCAGGTAAAGTTGTAAGCGCTGTTGTAATTTTAAATAAAGATACCGGCAGATCCCGTGGGTTTGGCTTTGTGGAAATGGCAAGCGAAGAAGAAGTTAAAAAAGCAATTAAAATGTTTCACTATATTGCTTTCAATAAAAAAAATATAATTGTCAACGAGGCTAAATCAGAAAGGAATAGTTCAGCTCCAAGAGAGGTTGTACAGGAAGGCGAGGAAACCACAGCCTTTCTTGAAAGATTTATAGAAGAAGCAAGGGTTGAGGAAAAAGTTGGCTTTTCTATAGGTAAGAAACACTTTTTCTTGACGAGGGATAAGTAGCACTATATGAAAATGTATTATATAATGACTAAGAGGCAATTTAGTCTATGTCAAAAATTAACTTCAAACCATCGCCTGGATTTATTCTTGTAGATCCGATAGAAAAAGATAAGAAATCTTCACTTATGGTTGTTAAAGATGATCAAGACAAACCATACAAGGGAATCGTAATGGCAATAGGCACAGATTTGCTCACACAATCGGGTACTTATATGGTATCTCCAGTTAAGGTGGGCGATTTTATTCTGTATTCAATCATGGGAGCGGAAGAATTTAAAATGGAGTACAAAGGAAATATAAGGCACCGGTTTATAATTGTGCCATTTACTAAAGTGCTGGGGGTAATGAAAAAATGAAACTTAAAGATTTTCAAATACCAAAAAGTAAAGTTAAAAAGCTACGGAGAACTGGTAATAGAACGACTTTTTATGTTGGCTACCAGAGCGACAAAATAGAAGTTGTTTTTTGGTACGATGATGGTACAACGGATCTAAATGTAACAATTTTTCATAAAGAAGTAGCTGTTGGTACTTTTCCCCTCGTCAATTCTTATGGCTTATCTAGGTTGATTTTTACTATGATTAGATTTTATGAAGTAGATTTTGGTAAGGCAGAAATAAGGACAATGTTAAAAGAATATCTGAAAGAAAAATGAAACAACACATAACAGAAAAACAATTTAATGAATTGGGAAATAAAGGAGAGTCGACTTTGTTTAGGTGGGGAAAGAAACGAGGTCTTCCTAGCAAACCCCTCCTCTCCATGGGCCAGATGCTAGAGTTTTTGGATGAGAAGAAAAAATGGAAAATGTTTATGTCTATTAATCACTTTACTGGCTCAAACTGTTGGGGAATAATGGATGGTTTGAATCAAGGTAGACCAGTATTGTATAGCTCTAAAGAACTCTGCGATGCCCTCTGGGAAGCAGTAAAGGAGATATTAGAAAAATGAATTATACGACTCAAATAAAAGGGGAGAAAGCGAGGAAAAGACTGCTTAAAGGAGCGAAGATGGTATATGATGTCGTGTCTTCCACTCTTGGCGCTAGGGGCAGGAATACAGTACTTCATAAAGGCTTTGAAATACAATCCCAGAATGACGGAGTTACTATTGCTAGAACAGTTGAACCAAAAAATCGTTATGAGAATGCCGGAGCCAATATTTTAAAAGAATCAGCCGAAAAACAAGTTACCAATGTTGGAGATGGGACCACTTTAGTAATAATCCTCGGGTACTCAATAATGAGGGAAGCGATAAAGTTAATTGAATCCGGAGTAAACCCGATGGGGCTTAAAGAGGGTCTTGAAAGGTCTGTTGAGATTCTTACTGAAGAAATAGACAAGCTGTCAACCAAAGTAAAGAATAAGGCTCAGAAAATAGATGTCGCTACAATAGCTTCTACGGATAAGAAGATAGGCAAAATGATTGGAGAAACGCTACACAAAATAGGTTTGGAAGGTGTACTTGTGGCAGATAAAAGCAACTCAGGTATAACAGAATTAGAACACCAGGAGGGATTGCAATTAAATGCGGGGTATCACTCTCCTTATTTCGCCACGGACCCGAGGGATATGAGCGCCACGCTTCGAGAAACGCACATATTAATTACAGATAAAATAATAGAAAATATATACGACATATTGCCATTTATCGATTCTGATGGATTCAAGAAGTCTGTAAAATCGTTTCTCGTTATTGCACCAGAATTAAAAGGAACTGCTCTCGCTAGTTTTGTCCAAACTAAATTGCAAGGCAAAATGAGCCTTCTTGCAACCAAGACGCCAGTATTCGGAAATTACCAAAAAGAATTATTAGAAGATGTTGCGATAATGACTGGAGGAACCTTTGTTTCTAGTGAATCGGGGCTTGCTCTCAAGGATCTAAAAGTAGAACATTTGGGCTATGCGGAAGTAGTAAAGGCGACGAAATCGGCCACGACAATCATAGGCAATAAAGGCTCTCTCAAAGATATAAAGAACAGGAAAGCGTCTCTAAGGAAAATGATAGATGATCCAGAGAATGACTTTGAAAAGGAAAAGTTAAGAGAACGTCTTGCAAAATTAAGTGGTGGAGTTTATGTACTCAAGGTAGGGGGAATTACCGATCTCGAAATGAAGGAGAGAAGAGAACGGGCTGAGGATTCAATACTTGCTACTCGAGCAGCAATCAAGGGCGGGATAGTTCCAGGCGGAGAAGTTACCTTTCTACCAATATTGAAGGCTCTAGTAACGAAAGACGAAAACGAGGAATATGCCTTTAGGATAATGCGAAAGGCTTTGGAAAAACCCTTTGCCAAATTACTCACAAATGCCGGTCTTAATTACGGATACTATCTATCTAAATTAGAAAGCGAGCCGTTTGGGTATGGAGTTGACGTTACCGACAATCAGGTCAAGGATATGAAGAAATCTGGCATAATTGACCCCACCCTAGTCTTGAAGGAGGCTATAAAGAACGCAGTCAGCGTGGCAATTTCTGTTATTACCAGTGAAGGTATTGTTGTCTTGAGGGAAAAGAAAAAGTGAAAAGATACAGTCAACTTACTAAACAGGAGAAAAAAGAAATAAAGGCTGCAAGCTACAAGACAACGATTAAAAGCCTTGCACGAAAGTTTGGTACTAATAAGGCAGCAATAAAAAAGGTTTTAGGAGAAAAAGTTATGAGAATTACAAATAGCGAAACAGGGCAGGTCAGATCTACGCCGTCTGTTCATTAAAGTGAAATGTTTAGTATGTCAGAAAAACGAGGCTCAAACACATCCTTCTTTAGGAGTGTTACCTTGTGTACCTTGTCAGGATAAAGACCAGAAGATAGAGAAGCCCAGAAGAGGGCGCGAATTTACAACCAATGCTATCAAAGAATCAAGAAAAGAATATGCAAAAGATACGGTCCAGCCTTTTAGGGGTGGGGTAGTTTCAAAAGAATACATAGATTTGTACGGCTCGGAAAGTTTGGGAGTATCTAAGCGGGATATAAAAAACGCGAGAAATGTTTGGGGGGATGTAGACAATATTAAAAATATAAGCAAGAGCAAGGGAGGAAAAGATGAATTGTCAAATAAGAGATTGTAAAAATATTGCATCACTAGAAATAAAGCAGTTGGATATGGAATTGAAACCAACCAAAAGGATGTGCGTAGAGCATTTCCTGGAGTTTTATGCCTTTGCACACAGATTTTCCATAAATAAAGAGAATAAGCTAGTAAAAATTAGAGATGCTTCTATTTTATTGGGTGTCCATCCAGAAACATTAAGGCGATGGGACAGAAGTGGTAGATTGAAAGCTGTAAGGATGGGAACAGGGGGACACAGAAGGTATAGAGTAGTAGATTTGTTGAATTTTTTATAACCAATGTTAAATAAAGGAATAACAATAGAGAAAAGGGGCGACAATGTTTATTGTGTGGATTGTGGTGCAATAATTACAAATCAGCGAAGAGTAAGTTTTTGGTGGAAATTATTACACGTTTATTTATTTTGTAAATGGAAGAGATGAGCATAAGCCCGCGAATACTAGAATTAGTTAAACTTATCGTCAACTCTGATTTGCCAAAGGCAACGAGAGATGATATTACGAGGTTTTTTACACTTCCCCGCAATACTCCGGCCAAACCAGCTATTGAGACAGAGGAGACTGACGAAGAGGTTGGGGTAGTTGAAAGGCCAAGTGTTGAAGAGGTCATACTACAAAAGGATAAATCTCAAAGAGAAGAAAACAAAGCAATGAACAAAACTTTAACGGCAGTAGATAAACAGGATAGATAATATGGATAAAAAAAAAGATGGTCTTGTAAAACAAGGGAATAACAAGAAGAAACCAGCGACTGGATTCCATACTAATCCTGAGAGAATAAACAAAAAAGGTAGACCGCCCGCTGGTGAATCATGGGCTGAAATTTTAAGACAAATTGGCGAAGAAGTAGACCCAAAGAGTGGAAAGCAATTCAAAGAAGCAGTTGGACGAAAAGTGTGGAAGTTGTGTCTTGAAGGAAATGTAAACGTAATTAAAGAGTTGTTTAACCGTATGGATGGAATGCCACTTAGGCACGTGGATATAACCAGTGACGGAGAGAAGATAGAATCCCCTGTTATATTCACACCCAAAAGATCGGCTGTTACTATAAAAGATGATGGAGAATAATGCCAGAAATATGGAAACCGAACCCAGGACCCCAGACATTTGTTCTGACAATTCCTACAGATGTCTTTGAGATTCTATACGGTGGTGCCAGAGGTGGCGGCAAGACAGACGCCGGCTTCACTTGGCTACTCAGGGATGAGTACGAAAAAGGCAAACTATATATAGACCACCCACGCTATCGAGCATTAATTCTTAGGAAAAGTGCAGATGATCTTTCGGACTGGCTAGACAGAGCCAGCTACCATTATAAAAGGTATGGAGCAAAGATTGCTGGTAGGCCGGCAATTGTCAATTTCCCCTCTGGTGCTAAATTTCGGACAGGCCATTTAAAAGATAAAAGGTCATACGATAAATATTTAGGACATGAATATCAAAGCGTTCTAGTTGAGGAATTAACCCAGATAGCACTCCTTGATCACTATATTAGGATTCTTGGAAGCTGTAGAAGCACTATTACTGGCCTAAAGCCTCAAATATTCTGCACTACAAATCCTGGTAATTCAGGTCATGTCTGGGTGTATGACAGATTTGTTGAGCCATATTGGAGCAAGCGGATTTCTTACGGAACTGCATTTAGAAAATCTGGTGAGAGGCCGAGAATCTATGTTCCGGCAAAAATCGAAGACAATCCAATTCTGATGGAAAAAGACCCTGGTTATGTACAGTATATAGATAGTATAAAAAAGACGGACCCAGATTTATATCGCGCTTGGAGGCTTGGAGACTGGTCGGTATTTGCGGGACAGTTCTTTAGGGATTTCAGGCCAGATATACACACTGCGAAGTTTGGAACACCGAATGAGAAGTTTCCAAGATATGGCGGTTCCGATTGGGGCTATTCACCTAGACCTTTTGTATTCTTGGCCTCGGCTATGGAAAAAGTGCCTTGGAAAGGTTCATATTTCAATAGGCTTTGGGTTTATAGGGAAATACGAGGTACAAAGAAAAATCCCGACGTGTGGGCCAAGCGAATAAAAGAGACGGAAGACCTAGAAAAATTTGAGTGGACAATGGCCGATCCTTCTATGGACATCAAACAACCAGACGGATCGATGTCGATTTTAGATCAGTTCGGAGAAGAAGGTGTTGACATGATTCCTGCAAATAACGATAGGGTAAATGGCTGGCAAGCAGTTAGAAAGTGGCTATCTATTGCGCCGGATGGCCTGCCCTATATGATAATTAGTAGAAATTGTAGATATTTGATTAAAAACCTGCCCACTCTAGCCTACGATGAAAACAGAAATAATGATCTTGACACAGATGGACTGGACGATGAGGCCGACGCACTCAGATATAAGTGTATTCATTTAAAGTGGATAGATGCTTTTAAACTTATCCCAAGGGGTGAGCAAGAAAAGAAAGGACTCCCTGCGGAGACTGGAAAAATAGGTGATATGCTCGAAGACTTTGAAGAAGCTACTGATGAGGGAACTCGTGATATAATTTAAATGATGCCTCCTACACTGGTTGACAAAAATGTCATTTCCGTATATATCTCAGACGATAAAATAGAGACAGATTCACTCAAGATGGCTTTTTGTATGATAACCAAAAACCCTATTACTCAATATCAAGGCTTGATAACTCAAGTAACTCCAGGCAATACGCCAAAAGGGCCGAGAGTTGTCTACAGAGGAGATAAAAAAAGAAACCTATTTTACTCCTTTACATTAGGGAGAGATGATAAATCATATAGCGACACAGCATCGTTATTTGCTCCTATTTACGACATTTCCGGCAAGGTTATAGAGTATAAATATTGTATGAATTGTCAGAACAAATTGTTCTATACAAAAGGAGATATTGCGTATGATTTCTCTGGAGGTAGTATAATAGAGAAGAGGGAAATTATTAAATGCACGAATCCAGCGTGTCCAGCTAGTTGGGAATTTTTAGGAACGGTGCAGAGTTTACCTAGGACAATGATTAAAGATGGATAATACAGCGACACAAACAGACGCACACAAAGATACGAGAGAAGCTATATTTGACACAACCGCTGGTGTGGTATCGAAAATGTGGCCATTGGGTATCTCCATAGACGATACCAAATTAGTTAAATATATTAAACATCTCGAGGATGAGGGGAAAAAGCACTACGACTCTGACGAGATAAATCTCACTAAAAGAAGGAAGTTAAACGAGAAATATTTATTTGGAAGGCAACTCAAAGGTAAAAAGCTCAAAAAGTGGCAAAGCTCCTATATAGACAACATAATAGGCGAAGCTGAAGGAATGCTGAAGTCAATAGCTGTGTCTAAAATGCCTGACATCATAGCTAAGGTAGATCCCGAGGATGAAGACAAGCAAAAAGTAGGAAAACTTCTTACCCAGGCGTTTGATGATGAGATAAAAGCGCGTGAGACCAAAAAGAAATTGGGAATCATGTTCAAACATCAGCCCACCTACTTTATTGCAGCCATGAAGTGGCGATGGGATGTTCATAGAAATAAACTTGGCGATATTGCTTATGATGTTATTCCTCCGGAGCAAGTTCTCCCAGATCATACTGCAACTTCAGGCAATCCAGATGAGATGATGTACATCATTCATTATGTGACCAAAACAGGTAAAGAGTGGTCTATGCTTTTTCCCAATAAAGAAGCGGAGATAATAGAATATATTAGGACCCAATCGGTTGTAGAAGGTAGCCCTGTGCCAGATGATGAAATTCTCCTTTCCCAAAAGTTGACAATTCCCGAAGTATGGTTTGATTGGTTTGATAAGGCGGAGGACTTCGATGCAGAAAAGAATCCCAAATTTAATTTTATGAGTGGTGTCGCTTGGAGGTTGGGAGACAAATTATTAGGTAAGACAAAGAATCCTAATTGGGATTACGAAGGCCACGATGTTGCCACATTGGATGGAAGAGCTATCACGCCAGAGGAAATGCAACAGATAATTTTGAGTGGTATAGAACCTGGTAACTTTGAAATTAAAAAGGTATTTAATAACTACTTCGACTTCCCCAAAAAGCCGTTCATCTTTATGACCTACGAGCAGTTTATGAAGGGCGTAATGGATGAAACAAGCAGAATCGAGCAAACCGTAAAACTTCAACAGTCTTATGATGATGTAGAGCAAACGGTTGATTACTCTATTAAGCACAATAAGGGTAAAAATGTTTTCGGCAAACAAGCAGGACTAAAGAAAAAGGATATATCCAAGTTGGACATGGAAAATCCTAATCAAGACTTAATAGTCGGTGGTGATCCAACCAAAACTCACAAATTCATCCAACCTGACATGCCTCCTGCCGAAATGTTTATCCACATCAGAGACAGAAGAGACAGAATTTTCGCAAAACACGGAACCCATGGTGCAGTCAGAGGAGAAGTTACATCACGAGTTGCTACAAATACTCAAATATCAAGAGAGGGTGACTTCACTAAAGCAGACGATATTGTTGACGAGACAATTCTCCATGTAGCCACCGAGATGGCTAGAGCCAAACTTCACATGATGAAGCTAAGATATACCCCCGAGCATTGGAAGAAGTTAGTGGGCAATGATGCAGAGTTTTTGGAGTTTAGGCTAGACAATGACGTTATAGATGACGGCATTGAAGTAGAAGTTTATGCTTCCACGGTAGATAAGCTAAAGGCAGAGAGAAACGCTAAAGAGCTCGCACAATTACAATTAATAGACCCCCTCACCTATTATGAAGATGTGGGACTCCCCGACCCCAAGAAAAGAACAGAAAGGTTATTGGATTTCAACGATCCAAGTGGAGAACTATCCCTTTATAGAAAGAGACACGTGGAGGGCAAGTCTATTGAACAAATAGCCCAAGAGGTCGTTCCTGGTGTTCCAGCTATACCGGAACAAGGTGGTACAGTTCCGGTGAACCCTGGGCAACTAACAACCCAAGCGACTGTTCCAAGTCCACAAGATACATCTCAAGTTCCAGGTGGCATAATAGGATCTGCGCGAAACTTTGCTGGAAATGCGGTAAATGCAATTCGTGGGATGTTTGGAGGAGGATAATATGGCGCTGAAACAAGAAAAAGCCAAGAAGATATTGAGACATGGGGTCATTAGAGGGAAAGCCTTGACGAAAAAGCAAAAGGGACTTTTTGGAGTTATTGCGGGTGGAAAAACACCGAAAATAAGCGCTGCAAAACAAGCTATTAGAAAGTCTTTTGCATAATGTGGTATGTGTGGTATAATAATTTATTAGTTTAAATTTATGAACGAAGTTACTAATCAACCTCCTGTTGCTCCTCCTGCTACCGATACTATTACTACACCGGAGGGTACAACACAAATTCCTTTAAAGACACCTGCCATTCCTCCTGTGACGCCTCCTGCCGACACGCCACCAGTTGCACCTACTACGCCTCCTGCTACACCCCCTCCCGTTGTTCCTCCTGTTGCTCCTCCTCCTACGACACCAACTGTGCCTCCTGTTGCGCCTGTTACTACCCCGCCAGTGGAACCACCCGCTACTCCTCCAGTAGAACAAAAGGTGGATTTAATAAAAATCACTGAGGATATTAAAAAAGAAGTAACTGGAGAAGTTTCAAAAAACATTATACAAAAATTGGGCAAGGCACTTGGTCTAACTAAAGAAGAAGAGTTGGAATTACCAAAAGACTCAGCAGGACTTCTGAAACTTATAAGAAAAGAATCTGCCAAAACTACGGAAGATGCTTTGAAATCTAAAGAAAAAGAACAAACAAAAACGCAGCAAGAGGAAACGGAAAGACAAAAACAAGTGTCTGATTCTTTCGTTAAACTTTGGACTAATCAATATAGTCAATTGGCTGAATCGGACAGGGTTCCTAAGATAGTTAATGCTAATGATGCCAACGACCCAGGGAGAGTTGCAAAGAACAAAATACTTTTGAGATTGCATCAAATTATTAAAGACAATGAAGCGAAAGGTATTGATTATGTTCCCACTTTAAAAGAAGTATTCTACGAGAATCCTAATATTTTAAAAGGAGTAGCTGGAGCCAATACACCTGTTTCTGGCGGAGGTAGAACTACCACTGCCACTCAAGGAATGGGCTATCCAGAGTTGCACAATACGCCTATGTCAACGATTGTAGAGAAAGCTGTAAAAGAGAGCACTTGACAGATATTTAACAAACATTATATAATTTAGACATCGAGAATTTACTCGCCAATTGCGGCGAGTTTTTTGTTGGAGAAAAATGGACGGTAATACAATCACTAGCAGAGTTGACGATACGACAGAAAGGGATCTTCATCGCAAGGTTGTTGATAACGCATTAAACGCAACTACCTACACTTCCAGAGCAGTTGGTAAAGGAGTTCCTTTTAGAGGTAAGACAAAAGAAGTAACGATCACAGTTTCCGAAGACAATCAATTCCAATGGGTTACAGGGCTTGAAAATCTTAACGCTTCGGCGATTGACAATACACAAACGCTTCAATTTTCACACACAGCCGGTACACAGCCAGTTGTGGACATCATGCTTGAGAGTTTTGCAAACGTAGGAGAACACGCAACAATTGACCTAAACTCTTTTAAATGGTCAGAAGCAGCCGCAGTTGTATCCCAGAAACTATCTACTGCCGCTTATGGAACAGGTACAGGAGATCAGCCAATTGGGCTTCAAGCTATTGTTGACGACGGAACTAATAAAGGAAGCATTGGAGGTTTGAGCAGAACAATTTACCCTGTTTTGGAAGCTACATACACAGGTTCTGGTGGCACAATGAGCCTAGCCAAACTAGGAACCCTTGACGACAATATCAGTGCATCCGGAAGCAAAGAAGGTTCTCCTAATATAAAACTTACCACTAAGGGAATTTGGAGCAATTACGAGAGCTTAATTAATCCAACATATGCTGCTAATTATCAGACAGCAGGTTATCCAAAGATTTCATTAAGGGGTGACACAAAACTTCCTAGCAACACAGGAGTTGCAGGATTCACCTCTTTAATCCACAGGGATGTTCCGGTTATTAAAGACGATGACGCGACAACTGGTGTTTGGTACTCTTTGAACGAAAGAACGTTTGGATGGGCTGGTAGAGATATTGTTCCTCCAAGCTGGAAAGGTAAAGTTGAGCCGGTTAATCTGGGAGATGCAACTAAAGGATATGAATCAACAGCCGCTCTAGTAGATATGCCAAGCAGATTCCACGGATTCTTTTACAGAAAGCCAGTAGATATGCCTAACCAACTAGGTATGGTAGGAAGATTTGTTATAATCGGACAGTTCTTTGTGAAGGAACCTAGGAGAAACGGACAATTGCACAGTATTACAGGAATATAAATATGGATATATCACACTCAACAATGTTTGAATCAGGGAGCACAAAGCTCGGACCTATTGGGCAGGCTCACAGGCAGGACTCCACGGGTAGAAGCTGGAGATATTCTTTAGCAGGAGCAGGAAACCTTGCAAGAGGCAAACTTGCTTGTTCTGCAGTCACAATTACAAGCCACATCAACTTGAGCTTTGCGTCTGCACCAGCAGATGGTGCAAGAGCAGTTACAGTTACTTTGGCAAGTGCAGCGGCAACCGCAAATCAATATCAAGATGGTTGGTTGAACGTACAAGACGGAACTTCTGAAGGTCGAGCATATCCTATTGAGGGACATCCAGCACAGACAAGCACAACTGGAGATTTAGTAGTTGATCTTAAAGAAGCATTCGCTACTTTGGGAGCAGTTTCCGAATCCAATGTGAACTTAGTCAAAAATAGGTGGGCTGGTGTATTAATCTCCACAAATGATCAAGATGACGCAGTAGCCGGAGTGCCGAATGTAGCTATAACTCTAGCAGAGTATGGATGGCTACAAACTTATGGCCCTTGTGCTGTATGGCAGGATGAAACCACAACAATTGGAGCCGCAGTGGTAATTGGTTCTTCAACAGCAGGGCAGGTAGAAGAGTTTGATTTCAACTCAGGTGAAGTACAGCTGGGTGTACAAATGGCTAATACTGGTGTAATTGACGAATACCAAATAGTTGATTTGGACATTAAATATTAAAGAAGATTGAAACAGTATAGCCTCGCCTGTAAGCTAATGAGGCGGGGAATTTTAATAAAATAGGGTTACTAGATAAACTAAAAATGGGTAAAAAAAAGGAAGTTAAAAAGGAAAAGAAGGAATTTGAACTAGGAGACATCTTTTACAAAGGCTACGATATTAAGTGGCTTAGAGAAAAACCTGAACATCCGGATTTTGGTTTGGTTGCAGAGTTTGACAAGAAAATAAAAGTATTAAAAGTAGCAGAAGCAAAGAAAGCAAAGAAAAAATAATATGTCACAACGAGGAATTGCAAATTTAGTGTCAGGAGCAGGAGGCCCGTTGGGTAAGATTTACCCTGAACACATTGCTGGAATGATTGGTTTGCCTTCAGTAGGTAATATTTGGTATGTTGATCCAGGTGCAGGAAATGACTCAACAAATCCTGGGACATCAAGAAATGATGCCTTTGCAACAGTAGCAAAAGCACTTTCGGTAGCCACAGCGGACCAAGATGATGTGATTCTTATTACCCCATCCAGCTCTACAGGTAGAACATCAGAAACAGCAGCCATTGTTTGGAACAAAAGAAGAGTTCATTTGATTGGTTCAACCTCTCCACTTATGTCAAGTCCTAGGGCGGGTATGTCCTTCGGCTCAGCAGTAGTTTCACCTTGTTTCACAGTTTCAACTCGAAGCTGTATTTTCAAGAATATAACTATTGCACAGTTCAATGATGTAAATGTTCTTGTTTACTTAACAGGTTCTTACAATTACTGGGAGGGAGTTCATTTCGCAGGGATTGGTAACGCAACTACAGGTGATGCTACAGCAGCAAGATGTGTAGTTCTCAAAGGTTCAGATGAAAATGTCTTTAATGCTTGTACCTTTGGCTTGGACAGTGTTATGCGAACAGGTGCTAATTACACTCTTGAGTTTGCAGTAAGCGGAAACAACTCAAACAACGTGTTTAGAGGTTGTAACTTCAACTTGATTGGAGATGCAGACGCACCAAGGCATATTTTAACTGGTGTCTCTAGCGTGAACAGATGGGTCTTGTTTGACCATTGTATGTTCAACTGCAACGCTGATATCTCATCTGCGTCAACTCAAACTGATGTTGCTCAAATGGTCGTAGCAAGTGGCGCTGGTGGAACACCCATCTTCAAAGATTGTGTGCAAGTAGGACACACTGGTTGGACAAATAATGTTACTGGTATGAGGATGTTGGGAGCAATAACTAATTCTACTACCGCAACGACAGGCTACGGTCACGCAATAAACCCAGCACTCTAAACTTCAATTTGATTTCCTCTTAGATACTTGTGATATAATAAATTATGGCACCAGTCTATACTCACACATTTAAGGTTCATGTTGGCGGCCAAACAATAGAAGGCGAGATGGAATTTGACGATGATGGTGTTATGAGTTATAAGGAAACTACCTCCGCTGACAGATTGACACTATCCCAATCGCAGGTCTTAAATGAACTTTTCTCAAGGCTCAAGGATGTATTTAACACTTTCGAGTCAATAGAAGAGATTGAAGTAACGGAAAAATAAAACTATGAGCAAATTTGATGCCTCAATGGACATAGATGCAAACTTCAAAGTAGTGGGTGGAGATTTTCCTTTTAGAGCAAAGAAAACGATTACTTTTGCTGGAGCTACAACTCATGCTTGGGGAAATGATGGTGGAGACTTAGATGGTGGCGTAATGTTTACTGTCACCGGTATGGTGAAAATGTATATGTTTGGTGAATGTACTGAAACTTTGGTAGGTGGGGCTACTCTTGAAACAGGAATTTTAAATGCAACTGCAATCTTCAATGCTCAAACAACAGACACAAATATTGAAATAGGAGAACTTTGGCCTAATAATGCAACTCCTGCTACTTACTTTATTTTTGGAGAATCAAACGCAGCAGCAGACAATTTTCCAGTATATATACTTAATGGTAATGACATAATTTTGACAGTTTCAGGTGGACAAGATACCGACTCTGGAGTAGTTGATTTCATTGTACCTTTTCGACCTCTTTCGGATGACGGTAATATTGTAGACGCAGGATTGTAATTTTTGCATTAATCATGATATAATAATTTTGAGGTAATTTAACCTATGAACAGAGATAGAAAACCCAAAACAAAACCTTCAAGTTCCCGTCCCACTAATGGTGAAAGAGAGCCTGCTTTTGATTTAGTAAATGAATTTATGCGAAAAAAGGGAATAATAATTCAACTATCAAAGCCCGAGGTCTCTTATACTAATCAATCGGATATTTTAATAAAAGCCCCTACTGTAGGAGCCGTATATAAAGATCAATTACAAATACCAAAATGACAGATGCCGAAGAAAGATCAAAAAATAAATCAATATTCCATTCCGAGATGGAAAGACGCTCAAATGATTTAGTTATTGTTTTCAATCCCACGAAAAAAGATAAGGTTATTCTTTGGGATAAGGCCGTTGCTCCTAAAGTATGGAGAGTAAAATCCAAGGAAGAAGAGATAGTTCCCCGCTACATAATGATTAAGTACCTAAAAGAAATGATTGTGGAAATGGTGTATAACAAAGTTGATATTGAAACTAGGAAGGAAAACGAGAGAAGAATCGAAGCCGGACTCCAACCAATGAATAAATGGCATGAGCAGTGGATTTTTGAGATAGGAAAATTAGCAGATGCAGAAAAAACCTCCGAAAAGGTTGTTGGCCTATTATATCGCGGGCTTTATAGGGAATATGGTATTGACCCCATTGTTACTGAGGAATTGAAAGAGGAAGAGGTCAAAGATAAGAGGCCATTGCACGAAAGATTGGCCGATAAAGTAATGGCAACAGAAGAAATGGTCGTCCCTACTAAAGGAAAACGGGTACAGGCTGAAGCAGAAAGGATTTCACAATAATGGATATATACAAAGAAATATCATTAGTTTTGGGTGTGAGGGTAACTAAGGAAACTTTTGATTTCAAATTAAAGCGAGTTGCCGCAAGCGGCGGGTTTACTGCTAAACACCAAGAGCAGATAATCATTATTTTAGTAAAGAGATTGGGCAAAATGGAGGAAAGTACGCAAGAGGTACCGATTATTGATGTCGAAGGGACATTAAATGACCTAATTCTTAGGATTGATAGTTTGGAAGACAGAGTGGATAAAGAGATAAAAAAACCCAGAGGTTCGGGCAAACCTCCTGCCGAGATAGCAGAGAAAGTAGAGCCTAAGAAGGCAGGACCTAATAAGGTAGAAAAACCTAAAACTCCGACTAAGCCATCCGTAAAACTTGCTAAAAAAGTCAAAGAGGATGCGGAAGAAGTGGCCCAAGGTGTAGATAAACAAACAAAACCAGTTGTTAAATCAGCGAAGAAAAAGTCTGATGACAAAAAGACTGATAAATAATCCCCTAACTGAAGACTTTTCAGTTCCTTATGATATCTACGGCAAGAACCCGAGGAAAATTAGCATCAAAGCCGGAGAAATAAAAGAATTTCCTAAACACGAAGCAGACCATCTTCAGAGGCACCTAGCCAACAGGATGTTAAACGATGACTGGCCTACAGATGGGAACGTAGAGGGAAGATTAAAAGAAATAAACCGGCTTATAGAAGTATGAACGAAAAACAAGAGGCGATGGAAAAGACACTGGAGAAGGCAGTAGACGAAAAACGAAATGAGGTGATGAATATGGAACCAGAAGGAGTAGAAAGAGGAATAGGTGATAAAACACCACAAGCTGTAACTTTGTTCGGAGCAATTAAGGAACTTAATGCTTTGTCTTGGGAATTAAATGGAATGGTTTTTGGAGAAACACCAGAAAAACAATCTGAGGGAAAAGGAGAAAAACAAGTAGAAGATAAAATTACCCAAGCAAGAAATTTGATAATGGACTCAAATAGAAGAATGAGGACTTGTATTAAAAAACTAAAAGGAATAGGAGCATAAATGAACGAAGAACAAATACTTAAATTCTTGGATGATGTGAATATCTTTATTGAGTTTGTTGGGAAGATAACGAAAAAATCTCAGGAATTAGATATAGAAAAAGAATTACTTAATCAAAAGGAAATCAAACTTACAGAGAGAGAAGGTGTTGCCACTAATATGACAAAAAAGGCTACTGCTGACACAAAAGAAGCCGAGAGGGTGACAGAAAAAGCGGAAAGGAGAAATGAATCTTCAACAAGAGAACGTGAGGCTATTCTCTCGAGAAAAAGGAAGCTGGAAATATCAGAGGGCAATGTTTTGGTAGAAGAGAAGAGGCTGGAAACTAGAATGGTGGAATTGGACGAAAGAGAGAAAAAGATAACCAAACTTGAAACTGAGGCTAAATATGATAAAGAACTAGCCAAAAAACGGAGAATAAAGTTAGACGCAATGATAAAAAGAATAGGGATTAAGGAAACAAAACTAGACAAAAGACAGAAGCAGATTCAGGCTACGTACGACTAATGGTATAATTAGGTCATGGCAGAAGCAGAGAAAGACCCCAATTTCGTTTCTACCTTGATAGGTGTAAGTAGTGCTGATTTAAAAACTCCTGCAAAGATAGCAGTCAATCCAGACGTAGACGGGAGCGGATTGCCTGGTTTAGTAGTGGAGGTAGCAGAATAATGGGACGAGCAAGGAAAGATGCCAATTTTGTATCTACAGTAATTGGTGTTTCAAGTGTTGATCTAGTAACCCCACAGAATATCGCTGTCAATCCTGAGACTGGGGCTGTTCTTATTGATCCTACTAATTTAGACTCTCGCTTTGTCAATGTAACTGGCGACACCATGATTGGCCCCAACTCCACCACCTTCTTTCAAATCCAGCAAGCAGATACAAATACAGTCTTTAACGTAGATACTACTAATGCAAGGGTGGGGATTGGGATAGCGAGTCCTCAAGAATTGTTGCATGTGGGAACAGGAACAGATGCATCTGATATAACGGCAACTGATTTATTAGTAACAAGAGCTGGTCCAAGTAATTTATCAGTT
>SDBT01003242.1_pt1 | contig 28277 bp, 24 predicted proteins | sample 2277101 | NCBI WGS metagenome assembly SDBT01 (sample SAMN10404973, study PRJNA504765) | marine sediment metagenome | isolation source: marine sediment core GS10_PC15, 103 cmbsf | place: Arctic Ocean: Southern Knipovich Ridge | collected 2010 | reverse complement strand
TCTCCACGCACTGATCCCAACCTGGCCGCTAATAACATTCCAGCTATTGAAGCCATAATGCCTGAAGCCATATATAATATTATTTTTACCTGTCGAGTTTTTAATCCTGAAAACCTGGCTACATCTACATTACTTCCGATTACATAAACTCTCCTTCCAAATCCTGAATACTGCAGGATGATCACAGCAATAATAAACAGTACGACAAACAAGATCAATGAGAAAGGAATCGGTCCAAAAAGAGGTTTTTGACCTATTTTATCAAACCATTCAGGAAAATCTCCAATATAATTATTTTCCATAATACCTCTTGCAAGTCCCCTGAAAGCTATAAGCATAGCCAATGTGACTATTAAGGAGTTTATGCCGACCACTGCCACCCAGAAACCATTAAAGAGGCCACAAATTGCTCCTGTTATTATACCTATGATTATGGCAAGCCATAAGGGCACGCCATTATTATATGCAAAAGCCATCGTGACCGCGCTCAATCCCATCATTGAAGCTACTGACAGATCTATTTCCCCATTGACAATAAGAAATCCCATTGTGATCACTACTAATACTTTTTCAATAGAAAGGGTGAATACATTAATCTGATTTAAAATAGTAAGATAATTAGTCCCTATTGTACTGTTTACTAATAAAACAGCGACTAAAATCAGGAATAAAAAACCTTCCCAACCTCTTACCCTCATCCATAACTTTAGAAAAAAATTATTTTGACCTGCCATTAATATTACCTTTTTCTTTTATATTATTATTCCTTTAGTGATCTAAAAGCGCTCTTCTGGCCCATACTCTACGTAATTTTCCAATTATAATATAGTCAGCTATAACTGCGACCAGTATCAGCATACCTAAAATTGCATCCCTCCAGAATTCACTGACAGCTAAAGAGCGATAGAGGCTATTTTCTAACAATATGATAAACACTGCTCCAAGAAATGCACCAAATACTGATCCGGTTCCACCTTTATTACTCACTCCACCTATAACAACAGCAGTAATACTTGCAAATTCGAGCCCCATACCGGCTTGCAGTGTTACATTGCTAAATCGCGCAAGAAACAAGAAACCTGCCAATCCGGCTAAACCTCCACTGATGAGGAATGCTGTAAATACAATTCGGACATTAGGAAAACCTGCTATTCTTGCAGCATCAGTATTTCAACCTATCGGATATAAACGCCTGCCAAACCTGTGATAACTCAACATAAGCTGGACAATAATAACCACAATGACCATGATAACGAACACCATGCGCAGTTCAAGCCCTCTAAATCTTAATAGCACGATCGAATTAAATCCCCCGATAGTAGTGATCCAATCTGGAAGCTGATTAGACATAACAGGTAATGAATTAGCATATTCAATTACAAAAGTACGGAATAATGCCAATGTACCGAGCGTGCAAATAACAGAGGGCACTCTTCCGTAAGATATAATCGCACCATTGATGGCACCACATATCATTCCCACTCCGATTGCCATCAGGATTGCAAGAAGTGGATGTATTTCCGGGTGCTTGAACAGCTGAAATCCTACAAAATATGCTGAAACGCCCACAATAGACCCAACCGAAATATCAAAATTACGTGTTAGAAAAACCAGGGTCTGTCCAACCGCAAGAACAGATAAAATTACAATACTTGTTGAAATACGGTTTACGAAAGCAACGTTAATATAATTAGGTATTTGTATAGAAAATAACCCGATCATCACTAAGATCAATGTGACCAAGAATATTTCCCTGATCCGGTCTGGATTAAAGTTTTTAAAAATTCTGTCCATTTAAAATACCCGTCTGCTATGCTTTATTATTTTGATACTTCACTATTTTGTCCCATTGCCGCCGAAATGATCCTTTTTTCATTGATATCTGATTTATCGAAAAGCCCCATCTGTTTTCCTTCTCTCATCACAAGAATCCGGTCACTCATTGCCAGGACTTCCGGAAGGTCGGAGGAGATCAAGATCACGGCCATCCCACTTTTAGTGAGTTCATTTATTATGTGATGGACCTCGGCTTTTGTACCTACATCAATGCCCCTTGTGGGTTCATCAAGAATGAGTAATTTTGGATTGGTGTTTAACCATTTACTCAGTAATACTTTTTGTTGATTACCGCCAGATAGATTGCCGGCTTCCACCTGGATTGAAGGTGTCATAATATTAAGCCTTTTACGAAATTCTTCGCCGGTCTCGACTTCCGACCGTTTATTTACTAAACCTAGTTTATTCAAATATTTATGTAATAAGGGAAGAGTAATATTTGAAGCAATAGACATCGACATAATCAGCCCATAGCTATGCCTGTCTTCGGTTGTATATGCTATTCCATTATCAAGTGCCATTTCGGGAGTTCTGATCCTGATCTTCTTGCCTTCAAGAATAATTTCACCGCTATCAGCAGGTTCGATCCCAAAAAGAGCAAGCCCGACATCTGTCCGTCGGGACCCGACTAACCCAGCAAAACCTAATACTTCACTCTTATGGATGTCAAAATTTATGTCTTTAAATACATTCTCTTTATTTAGATTACGAACTGATAAAAGCAGGTCTCCGCTCCTGGTTGAATCCTTTTCAAAAAAATCCTTGACTTCACGACCGACCATATCATGGATCACCTTTTCCATCGTTGCCTCTTTTCGCGGCGTGGTGGATACCCAGCATCCATCCCTGTATACAGTTATCCGGTCAGAAATTTCAAAAACTTCTTCCAATCGATGCCCTATGAAAAGCACCGCGACTCCCTGCTTCTTAAGTTCACGGATAATTTTAAATATCTGCCGCACTTCATGAATAGAGAGTGTAGAAGTCGGTTCATCCATGATCAAGATCCGGACATTAAGAGAAATAGCCTTTGCGATTTCCACCACCTGCTGGGCTGCAAGTGTAAGCCCGCGAGCTGCCATCCTCACATTTAATTTTATGCCCATTTTAGCCATGACTTTTCTCGCATTAATAAACATACTTTTCCAATGCACGATCGATCCCAGATCAGCATGGCTTATATAAATATTTTCAGCTACACTTAGATCCGGAAAAATCATCGGTTCTTGATGGATGGCCATGATCCCATGGCTCTGCGCTATTTGCGAGTTGGCAACACTTACAGTAACACCGTCCAATTCAATTGTTCCTGATTCAGCCTGTTCCTCACCCATAATAACTTTTATCAGTGTGGATTTTCCGGCTCCATTTTCTCCGACTAATGCGTGGACTTCTCCACTGTTCAATTCAATGTGGGCATCTGTAAGTGCTTTTACAACACCAAATGTTTTATAAATGTTTTTTAACTTCAGGACGGTTTTTTTATTTTGGCTATTATCTTTCATCTAGTCCTTAGAAACTTAGCTTTTATTAAAACCTTTGGCTATGTAACTTAAAACGTTTTATATAAAACGATTAAAAATTTGTTAGAATCTTATACAATATTTTTTGTATTGTCAATAATTATTTTTTAAATTTTAAAAGTAAACTGATTTAAAGTCAATGTTTTTTAAGATAAATGTTTCCGGAAGTCGTCCATGGTTTGCTAACCGCTGGAGAAAATGATAGGATTTATATATAATAATCCTTAAGATTTAGATAATCGATAATGTTCTAATGCTTGTCCGGGTCCCGGCTTAAAATCTAAACTAGAAACCGGTTTAGTAAAATCCCGAATACTTTTAATTATTGAATCAAATGGCAGTATTGACAAAAAAAGATATTATATATAAAATTTAGTGCTTAGTTATTTTAAGTAAATCGTTTAAATTTGATTATAATTTTTTTATAAAGGTTACGATTAAATCTGAAATATGCTTTAGTAAAACAAATATAATTTTAATATCTTAAAATTTATAATCTTAATAAGTAGAGCTCAACCAAAAAAATAATATAGATTTAAATATTTAATATCATGGACCAGAGGGGGTGAATATATAAAAAAACAAAATCAATCAAACAGAAAGGAGGCGGTTTATAGGAAACAGGTTTCGTGAAGACATATTAGTATTCTTATCAAGAGGAGTTAAAAAATGAAAAAAATACTTATTCTAATATTAGGTATAATTCTGACTGCTAGCATGATTGTTTTAACAGCATGTCCTAGTAGTCCGCCACCAGCAGCCGAAGAAGCTGCACCAGCCGAAGAAGCTGCACCAGCTGAAGAAGTTGCTGAAGAAGTTGCACCAGCTGAAGAAGTTGCTGAAGAAGTTGCAGTAGAAAGTTTTGATATCATAAATGTTCCAAAATTTTTAGGAAATGTTGTATTTGTACTTTCTTATAATGGTGGAACCGAAGCCCATGAAGAACTTGGAAATCCAGGTAAATGGGATTTTGTTGGCCCGACTGCTGAAAATGCACTCACCGGCCAGATCGATATCATAACAAATGCAGTCACTCAAGAGTATGATGCTATAATACTCTCAAACTTCTCCGGTGACCAGGTATCACCATCAGCTGTAGCTGCCCAGGAAGCTGGCCTTATTGTAAATACTTATGACTCAGGTATTCCAAGTGCAGAGGGTGAAAATGTATTTGTTGCACAGGTAGACTTTGATGAATGCGGTTTGGTAATGGCAGATATGGCACGTGAGATCCTCGGTGCAGAAGGCGGTAATATGGTTGTCCTTTCTTCAAATCCAGATGCAGCTAACCAGAATGCATGGATTGCAAGTTTGGAAGAATATCTGGCAACACCAGATTATGAAAATATTATTCTACTGCAAATTGCTTATACCGATGATACTGCAGAAGGCGCCTATGACCAGGCTCTGTCAATGATAGGAAAATATCCTGAACTGGATCTTTTCATGGTTCCTCACTCAATAGCCATAGTTTCAGCTAGCCAGGCTTTAATATCTGAAGGTCTTGACCAGGATATAAAAGTTAGTGGTCTTGGCTTAGCAAGTGAAATGCAAGAATATGTCAATAATGGAGTTGCTCCTGTGTTTGCACTCTGGAGCTTCTACGATCTTGGCTATCTCGCATATTACTTGACCTATAGGATGTTAACTGGCGAGGTTCAAGGTGTCGCTGGCGAAACATTTGACGCTGGCCGTATGGGTACCTTTGAAATCACAGAAGACCCGACCCGTGATGCTGGTCTACGTGTTTTGATGGGTCCATTTAAGATCTATACCAAGGACAATGTTGCAGAGGACGCAGCAATGGAATCTGAAGCAGCAGGTACCTAGAACATAGTTAAAAGATCTTAAATCTTAGTTTAGAAAAATGCGTTTCCATTTACAGTTTAATGGAAACGCATTTTTATTTTGTAATAAATAAGATCCCGGTAATTCTTCCAGCCCTGCTCACATTTAAAATATTTTAAATGCTTTTAAAATAAAACAACCCGCATCATTGACAAAGAAAATATTTAAATATACAATTTACTCGATTTATCTAAAACGTTTAAATTTCATTATTTATTAAAGCCATATAATAAAACTGAAAATCTTCATAGAAGTAATCATAAAAATAATAAAATTAAAAATATAGAAGTTCATTTGAATTTTTAAATATCGGTTAATAATAATCAATATGAAATGGAGGACCCATGAAAGAGCTACTTGTAAAAATGTATGAGATGATGCTGGAAATAAGAATATTTGAAGAAAGGGTGATCACTCTTTTTGTCACAGGAGAAATACCGGGTTGGCTGCATAGCTATATTGGTGAAGAAGCAGTCGCTGTAGGAGTCTGCCAGAATCTTAATAAAGACGACTATATTGTTTCCACCCATAGAGGCCACGGTCATTGTATTGCAAAAGGAGTAGACCTCAATAGCATGATGGCAGAGTTATATGCAAAGGAAACAGGCTGTTGTAAAGGTCGAGGGGGCTCAATGCATATTGCAGATGCCAGTGTTGGGATCCTTAGTGCAAATGGAATCGTTGGAGGCGGAATTCCTATTGCAACTGGCGCTGCTTTTAAAAGTTCCTATAAAAAAGACGGTAGAGTCACGGTTAGTTTTTTCGGTGATGGAGCATCCCAGCAGGGATCTTTCCATGAATCATTAAATCTTGCATCTGTATGGGATCTACCGATAATATTTGTTGTTGAAAATAACTTATATGCCCTTTCTGAACCATGCAAAGAGGCGGTGATCCCCGGCCAAACACGTCATTTAAAAATTGATGATATTGCAGACAGGGCTGCTTCTTATGGAATGAAGGGAATAATCGTTGACGGGATGAATGCAATAGATGTATATGAAGGCATAAATAATGTCATCGATGATGTTAGAAACTGTAAGGGCCCCGTCCTTGTAGAAGCCAAGACATATAGATACAAAGGCCATTTTGAAGGAGATCCTCAGTATTATCGTACAAAAGAAGAGATTAGCGAATGGATAAAAAAAGATCCAATTTTAGCTCTTGAAGTGAAATTATTAAAAGATAAGATAGTCCAGGAAGATGAAATTGAAGCTATTAAGAAAAATGTTGCAGAAAAAGTTGAAAAATCAATAGAGTATGCAAGGAAAAGCCCTGAACCATCCGCTGATACAGCTATGGACTATATTTTTTAAATAGTTTTTTTATTTAAAAGGAATAATTAAAATTTTTTTGAAAGGATAAAAATGAGGACAATAACATATAGAGAAGCACTGAGAGAGGCACTCGATGAAGAGATGCAGCGTGATGAAGATATTGTATTGATCGGTGAAGACATAGCAATACATGACGGGCCGTTTCAAATAACTGCGGGTCTTTTTAAAAAATTTGGCGGAAACCGTGTAAGGAATACTCCGATTTCAGAGGTCGCTATCGTGGGTGCTGCAATTGGAGCCTCTGCTGCAGGGATCAGGCCGGTTGCGGAATTAATGTTTGATGATTTTTTATTTGTTGCAGGAGATCAAATTGTAAATCAAATGGCCAAATTAAAATATATGACTGGTGGACAAGTCGAGCTTCCGCTAGTAATAAGGATGCCTATGGGAGCCGGTTTATCACAGGCGGCTCAACATGCACAGTGTGTAATGGGCATGTTCATGAATGTGCCGGGGTTAAAATTAGTATGCCCCACCACGCCATATGACGCTAAAGGGGCACTCAAGGCTTCGATCAGGGATAACAGCCCTGTATTATTTTTTGAGCACCTTTCCTATTATGATGTAAAAGGAGAGGTACCGGAAGATGATTATATAGTTCCACTTGGAAAAGCAAGCATAAAAAAGGAAGGAAAAGACATAACTATTGTAGCGATCACCGAAATGGTCAATCAAAGCCTCAATGTTGCAAATAGGCTTGAAGAAAAAGGAATAAGCATAGAAGTCATAGACCCTATTTCCCTGGTACCGCTTGATATGGACACAATTATTGATTCTGTTAAAAAGACAAGAAAAGTGATCATAGCCTATAATGGTCCAAAGACGAATGGTGCCGGCACAGAAATATCAGCAAGATTAAGTGAAGATGCATTTGAATATCTTGATGCACCGATTTATAGAATTGCTGAAAAAGATTGCCCGATTCCTTTCTCGCCCAAATTAGAAAAAGTAATTTTGCCGCAAGAAAAGGACATCGAAGAGGCAGTAGAAAAGTTACTTAAAAAATAAAAAGATTTTAAATTCTTTAATATATGGGGCAGATCCTTTCTCTAATATATGGGACAGATTCTTTTTCCATGGTATAGTATGGTATATTAAAAATTATTTTCGTGCCTTTATGGGGACCCTGTAGATCTTATACTTTTTTATATGACCTTAAAAAGAACCGGCCAAAGCTAAGCTTGAATAAAGGGATTTTTTTATTATTGGATTAAAATTGGTGCATGGAAAAATTTAAGCCCTACAAAATGAAAGATATTGCAAAAATGGCGGGGGTATCCATAGCTTCAGTATCTAATGCTATAAATAATTCTAGAAAAGTAAAAGAAGATACAAAAAATAAGATTTTAAAAATAGTCCAGGAATTAAATTACAAGCCTAATTTAAATGCAAGCAGCCTGAAAACAAAACGCAATAAGGTCGTATCCATTATTATGCCCGATATATCTAATCCTGTTTTTGCACAACATATAGAAGGGATCGAAGAAGTTGTCAGGAATAGCGAATATGAAGTATTGGTTGCTTTCACTTATTATGATATTTTAAATGAAAAAACTTATTTTGAAGATCTATTTGGAAGGACCAGCGGGGGTTTTATTTTTGTTTCCGGTTTTAATAACCACAAATACATAATGGACCTGGTTAAAAATAAAATAAAACTTGTTTTACTGGATAGAGAGTTTGCTGAAAAAAGAATACCCAGCGTTACCATCGACAATTTTAATGCAATGAAAGATATGGTAAATTATTTTATAAAAAACGGACATACAAAAATCTGTTATATTACTTATCCTTATAATAATCTGATCGCAGTAAAAAAAAGGTTTGAGGGTTATCTTGCAGCATTAAAGGAAAACAATATTGATTATGATCCTGATAATGTAATAATCGATGATTCTTTAATATTGAATGAATTAAATTGTGAATATACCAGATTAAAAGAAATCTTAAGATTTAAAAAACTTCCCACATTATTGATAACCGCTTCTGATTATATAGGTATTGCAGTAATAAAACTTTTAAAGCAAATGAAAATAAAGATCCCTGCTGATATTTCTGTCGCTGGATATGATAATATTACAATGAGTAATTATATCGAACCAACACTTACTACAGTAAGCCAGCCTGCCAGGGATATGGGAAAGGCTGCCATGGAATTAATGATAGACCTATTGGAAAATAAAAGGTCCCTCAATAATAATATAGTCTTCCCCACTGAATTTATAGAAAGAAAATCTACAAAGAGACTGTAATGCTATTAAATAAATCCTAAATTTATGTAAAAATATTTATCAGCCATTCTCTTTAAATAAAAACAAATCTTAAGAATCTTCGACAAGCATATTGTAAAATTAAATTGAAACAATATAATTACTTTTGACAAAGATGCCTATCTCTAAGGATAGGTATGGAAATTGTCCACATTAAAAGATTAAATTTTTTAATAAAATAATATTGTTTAGAAAGAGGCTTTATGAAAGACAGAAGCAAAGTAACCATAGGCTATGCGCCTACAAGAAGAAATGTTTTTAACCCCGAAGAAGCAATTAAATATAAAAAAATCATTCTGGACGGGATCAAGAAATATGGATTTGATATTATTGATATTGATGATATTAATTCGGATGGCCTCCTGGTGACAAACACAGATGTGGATAATGCTGTTAAAAAATTCAAAGCCAGTGAAGTAGACTGCATATTCTCTCCGCACTGTAATTTTGGCACCGAAAGTGCGGTAGCAAAAGTGGCAAAAATTATGAATAAACCTTTTTTATTATGGGGACCCAGGGACCAGGCTCCATCAAGTGATGGTTCCAGGCTCAGGGATACACAATGCGGATTATTTGCCACAAGCAAAATATTACAACGCTTTGGTGTGCCTTATACATATATCATCAATTCGAACATCGAGGATGATGTATTCGAAAGAGGCTTTTTAAACTTCCTGAAGGCCGCATATGTTGTTAAAAAATTTAAAGATCTAAGAATAGGCCAGATCGGTGTAAGACCAGGAGATTTTATGACTGTTGCATGTAATGAAGGTGAATTAATCGAGAAATTCGGTATTGAACTGATCCCGTTTAATCTCTTTGATATAGTATCAAAAGTCAAGGACCTGGTTAAAAATCCAAATGATGAATTTAGGGAAACATCTGAGGATATAAAAAATAAAGTCGAAATCCGTATTGATGACGCATCATTTAAAAATGTTATAGCATTAAAGGTAATATTAAAAGAAATAGCATCAGAACAAAATATACCGGTTTTTGCCCTGCAGTGCTGGACATCACTGCAGGATATGCTGGGAATTATGCCCTGTTTTGCCCACGGCCTGCTATTTGATGAAAAAATACCCGTTGCCTGTGAAACAGATATACACGGCGCTATCAGCTCAGTGATCACACAGGCAGCGTCTTTAGATGAAAAATCAGTATTTCTTGCAGACTTTACCATCCGGCATCCTGAAGATGATAATTCGGAACTTCTCTGGCACTGCGGGCCTTTCCCGCTCTCATTAAAAAAAGACAGCAGCCAGGCATTTGTAAGCGACCAGAACGGATTTCCAGGAATAGGTAATTGGGAACTAAAAGGTGGGGATCTATCCCTGGTAAGGTTTGATGGTTGCAGTGGCAGGTATAATCTATTTGTGGGCCATGCAAAAAGCACAACAGGCCCCTGGACTTCAGGTACTCACTTGTGGATAAAAGTAGACAGCTGGAGCAAATGGGAAGAAAAAATCATTAATGGCCCTTATATCCATCATATAACAGGTGTCCATGATAAGATCGCACCTGTCCTGTATGAAGCAGTAAGATATATAAAAGACTTGCAATTAGACACGATAGATCCGACCATTGATGATATAAAGGATTGGTTGGCTTTTAGGGTCTGAGAATATAATAAATAAAATTTAAGGAGTATTATGAGCCTGGTTTCTTTAGCAGAATTGTTAAATGATGCAAAACAAAAAAAATATGGTGTCTTTGCGACAAATGCTTTTTCTTTTGAGATGGCTGAAATAATCATTACAGCTGCTGAAGAAAATAAATCCCCTGTGATCCTGATGATCGCCGAGGATTTATTCGGGTTTCTTGATCCCGGGAGGATAGCTCCTGCGCTGATCCCTGTGCTTGAAAAAGCAAAGGTACCAATAGTTTTCCACTTGGACCACGGCATGGATCTTGAAATCGTGATCAAAAGCTTGAACTCTGGATTTAATTCTATTATGTATGATGGTTCCAGGCATTCTTTAACAGAAAATATCCAGATCATGAAGAGATTAAGAAGATTATCCGATCCCCTGGGCATATCAATAGAAGGGGAGGTCGGCAGTGTCGGTGGTCTTGAAGGCGGGGAACAAGATATTGAAAAACAATATATTGATGCCAGTAAATATACAAAGATCGAAGATGCGGTCAAATTTACAAATGAAACAGGAATAGACGCACTGGCAATAGCAGTCGGTACCATACATGGTAAATTCCGTCTTAAGCCTGATATTGATTTTAACAGGATAAAAGAAATCAATGATGCGGTAGATGTACCGCTTGTTTTACATGGTTCTTCGGGCCTTGCAGATGAAGATTTTAAAAAAGCTATCAGCTGTGGGATCACTAAAATTAATTATTTTACTAATTTGGTAACCGTGGCTTCTGAAAAAACCAGCGAAACAGTGTGTGAGAAAAAAGGTTTTTCATACCTGACTTTAAATAAAATAGTCATGGGCTCCGTAAAAGAAAAAATAAAGGAAAAAATGGATATATTTGGAAGCACGGGCAAGGCTTGATGTAAAAAGGCCATTACAGCTCTTACCGGTCATAAACTTTCAAATTTTGGCTCAAGCAGCTTATACAATTCCTTGAACATTTTAAACTTTTCCAGGTAAATATCTCTCAGGGCGGTATTATATTTTACAGTATTTTCATCTGCCACCATGGAGTCTATAGCTTTTGTGAGATCAGGATAAATACCAGAAGCCGCAGCTGCCATTGCAGCGGCCCCAAGGGTACCCGATTCTTTTACCTTTGTGAGGACCAGTTCAGCCTGGAATATATCAGCCAGGACCTGGATCCAAAAATTGCTTTTTGTTATCCCTCCCGATAATTTTATTCTATTTATTTTTATTCCGTTTTTGTTTAATATGTCTTTCTGGACATCTAAAATATCCAATAACTCAAAAGATATTCCTTCAAGAATGGCTCTTGTTACAAAACTCCTGTCATGATCGTACTTTAGGCCCAGCAGCATGCCGCTTGCTTTTGGGTTGCTGTGAGGGTTTCTGGCCCCCAGTATATACGGCAGGAATATCAATCCTCCTGAACCGGGCGGGCTGCTGCTTGCTTCCAGGTCAAGGTCTCTATAGGATATTTTATTATCCTTTATAATAGATTTATTGTACCACCTGAAAACTTCGCCTGAGGCAGAGGTAGCCATCAGTGAATACCACCTATCGCATAATGGGTGGCAGAAGAGATAGGCCCTGTTTTTCTCATCATAAGGGAATTTTTTTGAAGGAACCCCTATTACTCCTGCTGAACCGACAATGACACCGGCATCACCTTCTTTGTAAATACCCAATCCAAGCAATATAGTTATTCCGTCTCCTGATCCGACCGCTACCGGCAGGCCTTCAGCCAGGCCGGTCTGCGCGCTGGCTTCCCTGGTAATATTGCCACCAATATCTGCAGGGCTGGCAAGTTCAGGAAATATATGGCTGTTCAGGTTTAATCCCGATATTGTGTCACTGCTCCACTTCCACTTCCTGGTATCCAGCAGCTGCGTCCCGGAAGCATCCCCAAAATCACTCAGTACTTTGCCGGTCAGCCTGAACCTTATAAAATCTTTCAACATAAAAAATTTGTTGATCTTCTTATAATTATCCGGTTCGTTTTCTTTGACCCAGCATAATGCATTAGCGGTACTTTCACCGGTTAAGCTACTTCCGGAATATTTTGAAATGATCTTATCCTTGCCTTCTTTTTTAAGCTCAAAGTACTGGTCGTGAAGCCTTTTATCAAACCAGTGGATAATAGGCCGTATCACTTCATTATCATTATCTAATAAAACAGGCATTACCATGACCCCGCAAATTCCCATAGAAGCGATCTTATAGCCTTTTGGCCTGGCTTTATTGATGTTTGAGATGCACTCCCGGACTGTTTTCCATAAAGTATCCGGGTCTATCTCCATTTGCTGCGGTTTAGGACTGGTCGTTTCATACGGAGAGGAAATAGTTAGAAGCTCCCTGCCGCGAGTGTCAAATAAATTGCATTTAATGGCTGATGTTCCTATATCTATACCTAATATTGCATCTTTCATAATATTTACTTTCCAGGATAATTTTATAAATATGGCCAGCTCGTTTTTTAAGCCTTTGCATGTTTCTTCCAGATTTGGATAAATTTCTATTACCTAAAAACCACTTAAAAATAATAGGCTTCAGTTCCCCCGGCAATCGTTTTTTATATGGTCAGAGTTTTGATAAAAGATCTTCTGTGCTTGTGACCCATCCATAGAATTTGTCAAGGCTTCTTAACCCTGCATCATGATCTTCTTTTGTGCTGGTAATACAGGCATCTTCTATAATAGTACTGAGATAACCCCTGTCGAAGGCTCCCCTGACTGTTGAAGAGATACATGCATCAGTCAAGCCCCCGGTAAAGACCAGCCTGGAAATATTATTGCTCCTGAGTATCAGATCTATATCACATGAAGCAAATGATCCGCTTCCGGTCTTCATAATAACAATATCCTCAGGTTCAGGCTCTATCCTTTTATCGATTTCACTGGAATGTTCTTTATAATATAAGGTCCATTTCTTACCGTTGGCATGAATATTCTTTTTATCCGACAGGTATTTTTTACCCAATCCGGGAACATCATCCAGACTTTTGGACTGTGAAGCGATCCTGGTATAAACGATCTTGATATTGAGCTCCCTGAATCTTTTTATTATTTTCTGGATATTTGGCAGGACCGTATTGTCGAACCTGGTGTAATAATAATCATCCGAACCGGCTGCACTATATTTACCACTATACTTTATATCTGTAATATAATTTTGAACATCGATTATTATAAGTGCCAGCTTTTCTTTCTCCAGCCAGCTCTTTACAGCGATCCCCTTAGGACCGTCTTCATCCAGGATATAATCGTATTTATAATTGCTCATAGTAAATCCTTCCTTTTGTTTTTTAAAGTCTACAACAGGGTCACCACATTATCAATAAATATATCTTATCCCATCTCCTATCAATGAATATTTAAATCTATTAGAATGGCCAATTGCCGGATCATCTAAGGGGTGGAGCAGTGGATCTTCTTACCACTATTTCTGCAGGCAGTATTATATTCCTGTTTTTTATACTTCTTCCTTCAATAATATCCATTAAAAGATCCATGCTGATACTTCCTAAAATCTTTTTTGGATGCTTTATGGCGGTGAGTGCCGGTTTGACATATTCACAGAAAGAAATATTTGCATAACCCATAACAGAAATATCTTCCGGGATCCTGTAGCCCATTATTTCCAGGGCCTTGATCGATCCGATAGCTGTAATATCTGTAAAGGAAATAAAAGCAGCAGGTAATTTTTTATCTTTGAAGAAATCCTGCATGACTTCTGTAGTGCCTTTTATTTCATTTAATTTTATGGAATCATTGATGATCACAAAATCCGGATTATATTTTATACTATTTTTTTTTGAGCCCTTTCATATAACCCTCATATCTTTTATTTGCCGTAGTCTGGCCCTCAAGGGAAAAAGTCAGGTACCCGATATCCCGGTGGCCCAACCCGTACAAATAGTCTACCGCACTTTCAATAGCCGACACATTATCCACCAGTACCGATGGTATCCAGGAATTGCTTATTTCCATGTGATACAGTGGATATAGCAACACCAGCTTTAGCAGCTATATCCTTTATAGCAGGTTTTTTATTAATATTTTTCATTTTAAATGCTTGCCTGATCCTGATACATATTTTTATTGATCAAGTATCATATTCTTCCCTGCCCGGAACCATAAGTTGACTCAGGGCAAAAATAATTATCCTGGCAGCATACCACTTATTTTGGGGGCCTGTTTTTTATAAATCCCATATAATCCTGGCAGTAAGGATCTTTATCAAGCAATGTATTGGATTCAAATAGGTCCGATAATACCTCTTTATCCAGAGGATTTAATATCACTGCATCAATTCCCTCTTTTAATAAAAGGGTCAGGAAATTCCTATTAAGCAATTTCCTTTCCGGGAGGCCGAAAGACACTGCTGTCAGGCACATAAATTTTTGGCTTCAGGGATACTTTCTTTTACCTTTGCGACAGTCTCCAGGGCAGTTGCGGCACTTCCTGCAGAAACCGATACCGGTTCTATCATGCAATCAATATATATCTTCTCGGGAGAAATACCATTCCTGCCAATGATCTCAACAAGCTTGTAGGCAAGCTCTAATCTCTTTTCAAGACTCCGGGTACACCTTTTTCTATTTCTACTTTGCCATCGTGCAATAGTTTTAACTGGTCCACTGCCGCCCGAAAAGCCTTTAAAGACAGTGATACATCCGGCAGATGCAGGCCGCCATTTCCAAATCTTTCCCCGATCTCTGTTGCTGCAGAATAAAGTGCCTCTTCTATTATAGCTGCTGCACTGATTTTTTTATCCAGTGCTTCTGATACATACTCTCTTATTGTATGATGCCTGCCTTCAAGGACCGCTTTATATATTTTTAAGGTCTTAGCCGGTGATAAAAAAGTTATTATCAGGGATAAGTCTCGTCAGGCTCGGCATCAGCACAATTGCTGATCTCCCAGACGACTCCGTGTTCTTTTTCAGTGTCAAAAAAAACAAAGTGGTCTCCCCTGTACTTACCTTCTTCTAAAACAAAGATGCCTTTCTTTTTAAATTCTTGTTTGGCCTTTTCGATATCTGAATAATAGAGCTTTACATGATGGAGACCCGGCCCTTTGGTCTCTAAGAGTTCGCTGTAGATCCCCATTCCATATTCTGGTTGTGAAACCTCATAGTGGACACCTCCGGACTTGGCAGATGCACAAATAAAAGATCCATCTTCCACTTTAATCCCTTTATAATAGTGGTCCGTTAGATCCGGCGGGCGCAGATAATAGATCGCCCACGGCCCTATTCCAAAAGTATTCCATAGAGTTTTTATTTTTTCTTTAGCATTCCAGGTCACTTCGCAAATTTGAATAATTTTTCCTTCTGTCAGGTCGATCTTTAGATCCACGTTCATTTTTATTGCACCTCCCGGGTATTAGATAATTATTATTTTAAAAATTTGTGATCAGATATTTTTTAAATGATAAAGCATTTAACCCATTAAAGCTATTCTTTTACCCGTATATTTAGGACCGTGAGGTCCCGTGAAGAATGGTTATTAAACCGCACTGGAAAGATGGGAGTTTGAATTGTTAAACTACGGGATCTCTGGTACCATTCAGGAAGTCAAGGCAGCTATTTAAAGATAAATACATCATCCGTGGAGAATATAATATGGATACTGCACATACAAGGGAAGGCTATGGGGAAGAGATCGTAGAGCTGGGAAAAGAGAATCCTAAAATTGTCGTCCTTGAGGCTGACATATCTTCTTCTACCAAGACTTGTTATTTTGCAAAACAATTCCCGGACAGGTTTTTCAATGTCGGAGTCGCCGAGCAGAATGAGGCCCTGGTAGCAGCCGGCCTGGCCTCGACCGGTCTTATTCCATTTTTATCGACTTATGCTGTTTTTGCAAGCATGCGGGCCTGTGAGCAGGTAAGGACTTTTATCTGTTACCCTAATCTTAATGTAAAGATAGCAGTTTCACATGGAGGACTTACACCGTGCACTGATGGAGTGACCCATCAGGCCACAGAGGATCTTGGTATAATGAGGACAATACCTAATATGAGGATCATTGCACCTTCAGATTATCATATGACACGTGCCGCTGTCAGGGCCGCAGCAAACAGCCACGGCCCCATATATCTGAGATTTACAAGAGATCCGCTTCCCATAATCTATGATAAAAATATTGATTTTAAAATAGGAAGATCAATAAAGCTTGCTGAAGGAGAGGATGCCACTATTATATCTATAGGGGATATGACCCATATAGCAATGGAAGCGCAGGAAAAACTTGAAAAACAAAAAATAAAGGCACGGCTCCTGGATATGCCTACCTTAAAACCCATCGATAAGCAGGCTATTATTGATGCAGCCCGGCAAACCGGCGCAATAGTGACAGTAGAGGACCATCAGGTCAACGGCGGGCTTGGTTCAGCCGTAGCAGAAGTGCTTGTGGAAAACATTCCTGTTCCCATGGCCAGGATAGCTATTCCAGATACATTTGCCCGTTCTGGAGAATACAGGCTTCTACTGGAAAAATATGGAATGTCTCCCCGGCATATAGTAGAAGCAGTAAAAAAGGTCATCAAGAGAAAAGGCTTATAGATGAAGATAGAAAAAGCAACAATTAAAAATCTCGAAAAAATCGCAAATGAATTGAGGATAGATATAATAGATATGATATATAAGGCGCAGTCCGGCCATCCCGGGGGTTCGCTATCTGCAGCAGACATAGTAACTGTACTTTATTTTTATTTCATGAAAGTCAATTCCCGCAACCCGTCCTGGCCCGACAGGGACCGTTTCATAATGTCCAAGGGACATGCATGCCCCATCTGGTATTCTGCCCTCGCAAAGAAAGGATTCTTTGAAAGAAGTGAGCTCTGGAAGCTAAGAAAGATAGACGGGATCTTGCAGGGACATCCCGATATGCTAAAGACTCCAGGACTGGACATGACCACAGGTTCCCTGGGAAATGGCCTGGGAGCAGGCGTGGGTATGGCCCTATCCGCAAAATATTTAAAAAAAGATTATTATACCTATGTCCTAATAGGATGCTCTGAGCATAATGAGGGCGTGCTCTGGGAAGCAGCGCTATCAGCTGCTAAATTTAAGCTTGATAACCTGGTAGTTATTGTAGATTATAATAAACTTCAACTGGATGGATATAATGACGAAGTGCTTCCCATAGAACCTATCATCGACAAATGGGTATCTTTTGGCTGGTATGTCCAGAAGATAGACGGTCATAATATTGGCAGGATAATAGAAGCTGTAAATAATGCAAGATCAAAGAAGGTACTGCCTTCAGTTATCATAGCTGACACAATAAAGGGAAAAGGCATCTCCTATATGGAAGATGAATGCGAGTGGCACGGGAAAGCCCCGGATAAAGATGAATATGAAAAAGCTATGGCAGAGTTAAAGGGCCGGTAACAAAACTATTGTGATTTTAACCGGTCCCTCATGGTAATAATGTTTTCAATAGGCACATCAGGCGGCATGTCGTGTGACGGGGAGATTATAAGCCCGCCATACTTGGTAGCCAGATCTATCCTATTCTCTATCTCGCTTTTGATATCTGAAGTACTCCCGAATGGTAATGTCTTTTGCAGGCTGATGCCTCCATAAAATGCAAGCCTGCGGCTGTATTTCTTCATCATATACTCAACATCCATTACCTCAGGCTGAAAAGGATTGAAAACATTTAATTCAATGCCAACCAGGTCATCCAGCACTTCAGCAATATTTCCACAACTATGGATGAACACATCATATCCACAATCATGGGCCTTTTTATACATAATTTTTAAATAAGGTTTTATGAATTCCCTCCATATGGCAGGGCTCATCAATAATCCTCTCTGCTGTCCCCAATCATCCCCAAAAAATATGCCGTCTACCTTGAAATTTCTGACATTTTCAATAATTCTTAAGTTAAAATCTGTAATTTTTTCAAATAATTCATTTATGAAAGAAGAATCCATTAGAAAATCTACCATCAGGTTTTCCATTCCGCACAGTGTCCATGCTCTCTCGAATAAGCTAAACCCGCACTTTACCAGGATATACCGGTTTTCATTTACTTCTATAAGGGGCTTAAAATGAGCATACCGGTCCGGATCATCCATATCCGGAATTTTTAATTTGCTAAAATCATGGTCCCCCAGGATACAATTAACAGGGACTCCAATATCCTTATCGACAGTCCTGTCCCACTTTACTCCCCACTCATCCTGGAAGATCCCGCTTTGGATCTCTTTTACACTATTAACTGCCCTGTTTCTTAAAAATGTAATATGATTGCCCAACAAGTCATCTAATTTATTATATTCAAATATATTCCTGCCCAATACCTTATATTCGGGTTTATCGATTTTCAAGGATTCCAGTATTTTATCTGCAATCTCAGTGGTATAGTTGATCTGCCAGGGTATTTTATCTACTTCATCGAATTTGATACACTTTTTTATTCTTTCTTTCTCATTCATTTATTTATTCTTTTTTTCTCATTCGTTTTTGTATTCTGTTAATAGGCCAAACCGCAGATTTTATACTTAGGCCTTATTTTTAATTCTCAGTTTCTGTGCAGTAAATATCATCAAATATTGAATCTAATGCAGGGTCCTTGCTTTTTAAGGCAAAATCAACTGCTTCATCAACTTTTATTTCAATTTCTTTTCTTATAATATTGATCTCATCCTCACTGATGCCATCCCTTTTCAATATTCTGGTAAAGGAAATAATCGGGCATTTCTTTTTCCACCTATCAATTTCCTCCTTTGTCCGGTAAACTTCTTTATCTCCAAGAAAATGTCCCGTCCATCTATAGGTCAAAGCTTCAATAAACCCCGGCCGGCTGTACTTCCTGGCGTCTTCAATAAATTTTTTACCTGTCCTATGCACTGCTTCCACGTCATTGCCGTCAATGGTTTTTGCCTCTATCCCAAACTCTTTTACTTTTTTTATAATATTTTTCTTCTTTGAAAACTTCTCGTAAGGTGTCGATAGAGCATAATAATTATTTTCACAAATAAAAATTATTGGCAGCTGCCAGGAATTGACCATGTTCATAACTTCATAAAGGACACCCTGGTTAAAGGCGCCTTCCCCGAAAAAACAGACCACTACCCTTTTTTGCTCAAAATATTTTGCTGCAAAAGCAAGCCCGGCTGCAATCCCGATTCCTCCGCCAACAATTCCATTTGCCCCATAAATCCCTATATCCGGGTCAGCTATGTGCATTGACCCGCCTTTACCTTTGCAGTACCCTTCCTCTTTTCCAAGCAGCTCAGCCATCATCGGTTTTAATCTCCCGCCCTTTGCAATACAATGGCCGTGGCCTCGGTGGGTAGATGTTATACAGTCCTCGTCGCTTAGATTAGCGCATATCCCTGCTGCTACAGCTTCCTCCCCCAGGTACAGGTGGATCGAGCCCTTGATCAGGTTTTTAGTATAAAGACCATATGCAGCTTTTTCAAACTGCCTGATCCTATACATAGTTTTAAATAATCCTATCTTTGTTTTCCTGTCCATCTATTCCTTAGATCCCGTGTATATAACAGCAAGAAATATTTTGATCATGCCGTTAAAGCTTTATAAGCCCAAATATTTCAATATCTCGGAATAAATTCTTTTCTCATCCGGTACCATATAGCTTTCTAAAAGATGGTTATAGGGTACAATAGTGTCAAAAGAACATATTCTTTTCACCGGAGCATCAAGGTAATCAAAAGCTCCTTCGGTGATCTGTGCAGAAAAGTCACTGGCCACCCCGCCTCTTTTAATAGCTTCCTGCAGGATTACGGCTTTATTTGTCTTTTTCACTGAATTTAATATGCATTCAATATCAAGCGGGACCAGGGTCCTCGGATCGATGACTTCGGCTTGGATCCCCTTTTCATCTGATAATCTATCAGCAACAGTTAAAGCTTTATGGACCATCATCGATGTTGCAATTATTGTCAGGTCTTTCCCTTCCCTCTTAATATCAGCTTTTCCAAGAGGTATAGTATATTCCTCGTCCCCGACCTGGCCTTTATGATTATAAAGGCACTTATGTTCTATAAAAACAACCGGATTGTCGTCCCTGATGGAAGACTTTAATAGTCCTTTGGCATCGTGGGGAGTAGACGGCATTACTACTTTTAATCCAGGAGTATGGTAAAACCAGCTTTCCAGGCTCTGGGAATGCTGTCCCGCATTGGACCTCCCTGCTCCTCCCTGTGTCCTGAATACAATTGGAACTTTTACTTTTCCACCGAACATATATCTTGCTTTAGCTGCCTGATTGATGATCTGGTCCAATGCCAGGGTGATAAAATCTATAAACATCACCTCTGCCACGGGCCTCGTTCCCAGTAATGCAGACCCGACTGCAATCGCAATATATCCTTCCTCAGAAATCGGAGTTTCGACCACCCTCTTTTCTCCAAATTTATCGATCAATCCTGAAGTAATGCCAAAAGCTCCTCCATGCCTGCCGATATCCTCGCCCATGATATATACGCTGTTATCCCTGTTCATCTCTTCTTCCAGTGCTGCCCTGATAGCTTCCCTGAATTCTATTACTGCCAAAATCTTTCTCCTTTGATTAATCTTTATGACTCACCGGGCACAGATCTAATCCATATACAGGCCTCCATTTACATTCAGGACTTCGCCTGTAATAAAACTTGAGGTGTCTGATGCAAGAAAAATAACTGCACTAGCGATATCTATCGGTTCGCCCAATCTGTTCAGCGGGATCATCTTCACAGTATTATCGATTATTTCTTTTTTCCAGGAACTTATAAGATTTGTATTAGTCGTTACCCCTGATACCGCATTGACATTAATATTGTATTTTGCCAGGCTTTTAGCAAAATACCTGGTCAATGAGTCCAGCCCGCCTTTTGAGGCAACATAATGTGCCCCGACATTTACTCCACCCATTTTTGCTGAAACTGAAGAAATATTGATTATTTTTCCATACTTATTTTCAATCATATATTTACATGCTTCCCTTGTTATAAAAAATACACTGCCCAGATTTATATCCATGATTTTATGCCACTCAGAAACAGTTACATCCCCAAAAGAGCTCAGTGAACACACCCCTGCATTATTTATCAAAATATCTATTTTTTTATATTTATTTACGATACCCGAAATAATACCACTGATCTTTTCGAAATCAGAAACATCAAAATAAATATATTCTGCTTTACCTCCACTACTTACTATTTCTTCTGCTGCCTTTTTACCTCCCTTTTCATCTATGTCAGCGATCAGGACGGTACCATTTAACCTGCCAAAACATTCTGAAACGCTTTTCCCGATCCCACTGGCCGCACCTGTGACCAGTATTATTTTGTCTTTAAAATCCATGATCTTTAACCTTTATTTTTTTTGTCATATGAACCCTGCTCCACAGGCGGTGAAAATACATAGACTAAATGCATGACCTCATTGCTGTCATTTTTAATACTATGTGTAACTGTCGGCGGGATGAATGAAATAGTTCCTTTCCTGATCTTTTCCGGTTTTCCATTAAAAAACATCTCGCCGTGGCCGGACATAAAATAAATGATCTCTTCTTCTTTTTGATGAACATGTTCCGGGGCATGGGACTCCGGTGGAAAATCAGCCACCCCAAATGCCATATTCTTCGATTTTCCAAAGTGCAGGGGGCTTACGATCATTTTATGCTTTCTTCCAGGTAACTCTTTTGCTTCGACTTCACTTTCATTAATAGTATACATATAAATCCCTCCTTCTAAATTTTTTAATAATCAGATCTTTCCTTTTTTATATAGATCATCCAGTATGATAGGGTCGTGACTCGTGAGTATTATATCTGCCCGGTCCCTTATTTTCTTATAACCTTCATAACACTCCCATAGATTATAATAAAAACCTATAGGATGATTTTTTTTTATATTATTTATTAAAAAAGCAATATCAGAAGTAAACACTGCTTTCCCGTTTTTTGTATCGACTTCAAATGCTGTACAGCAGGGAGAGTGTCCTCCAACCCAGAAAGCTTTGATCCCTTCAATTACTTCTAATTCATCTTCAACAAAAAGCATTTTCCCGGGAGGAAGCGAAGCCATATACCCGATGGGTCCCTCCGGAAAATCCAATGGATTATAATAATATGGCCTTTGCTTCTTCATGTATTCAAGCCAGCCTTTTTTAGACAATACGATCTTTGCATTAGGGAAAAGGCCGATATTTGAGCAGTGGTCGTGATGAAGATGAGTTAAAAAAACATGATCGACTTCTTCAGGATCAATATTTGCCTTACTTAATATTGATCCTATTTTTTCATCTTCAGGAATATTAAACACATTTTGCCCATTATATTTTTCAATCTGGATCTTATTGATCTCTTTGACATCTCCACATCCCGTATCAATAAGCACAGTGTTTTCCCCGCTTTTTAAAATATAAACATAAGTGCATAATTGATACATTTTATCTAATTGACACAGGTGATAAATATTAGGGCCTGGCAAAGAATCTACGGTCCCATTCCTATAAATTTCTATTTCAAATTTCATTTTCTAAGCTTTCTATTTATTTGCAGTGCTCTAAAAATAAATCAGGTCTTATTATACTGGCCGGAATACAGGGCTCTGCACTCAGGCTGCTCCCTGACCGAGGATAAATCTGGTTCTTCTTTAGACTGTTCGATTAATTTAGGATTAAGCTTTAATGCTTTTTTCAATGTTCTTACTGCTTCAAACTCTTGGCCCGAAAGGGCATAGAAACGTGCGAGATTGTATTTTGCTGTACCGATCATACCTGGAGTCGCAGGCAGCTGTTCCATAAGCCCTGATGCATCATTCCACAGGTTGATAGCATAAAAGGCCTCACTGCGATTAACATAATATTTAGCAAGATGGCCAATAGGATGCAGGTAGCTTGAGAAAATAATGATCTTCCATATCGCTATCCCATCCTGCCAGGGTAATGTTTTCTGGCTGGTCAAATCCTTATGAGCGGCAGCAGTAATGCTGGATACCAGGGTTTTATGGGCTTCTCCAGCATATTTTATGATATCATCCCAGGAACGGGTCCGGTTTTTTTCAAAGACCTCTTTATTTATCTCATGTCCGACAATAGGAGGGGATTCACCACTTAGGGTACCTGTTATATTATTTGCCTTATTTAGCTTCCAGAATGAATTATGTGCGATCAGGTCCTTAGCGGACCAATGCTTAAATGAACCGGTTTCGGCGCGCTCTCCATCTGAGAGTCTCCCAATAAGAATTTGCTCTTCTTCGTAGGCCAGGCTTATTAAACGTATCAGTTCGGTTTTGAGTTCCTTCAAATGATACCATCCAATTTAATTATTACAGGCTTAAGATATTGAAATTATGATAAGTCAAAAAAAGTATTTTGTATATATCAATATAATATAAAATTTATAGTAGCTGTACGGATTTATTCAATTAAATATTTACTGCCTGCATTATTTACTTGCACGGACAAGTATTATTATTTATACTTGATTACTACCTGAAAGAGCGTAAAAAAGTATAAAATAGGATTATCAAAAATAAAGGAGGGCCATGAAGACTTCAGATTATTTCCCAGTGATACCTGATTCCGAATTTAAGACCAGGCTGCAGAGATTTAAAGAAAAAATGTCTCAAAAAGGCATAGACCTGGTGGTTGCGTTTTCTAATCTTCTGGACCCATCTGCAGTAAGGTATTTTACTGATGTATCACCTGTCAATGAGAGCTCGGCACTTGTGATCCCCCTGGAGGGAGAAGCTATTATGTGTTCCGGGCAGGCGTGCCATGAATGGTCCAGGTTTAAATCAAAAATAGAAGAAGTAAGGATCTTCCCGGAAGTAGGAGAGGTGTCCGGAGTAGAATATAATATTGAAGGCCAATATGATTTCAGGGAATTGTTTTTAGAGTTGAAAGAAAATTACAATATAAAAAAGATAGGAATCATAGGAGACCTTATTTTTCCTTTTGAGATATATAAAAAACTTGAGGAAGTTTTTCCGGATCTTCCTAAAATAAGTGCAGAGGGCCTTATGTATGAACTCAGGATGCAAAAATCAAGCAATGAAATAGAGTGCATGCGTAAAGCCGGCCAGATAATAAGCGAGTCATTTGAATATGCCTATTCCAGGCTAAAACCAGGGATCACCGAACTGGATATACAGTCAGATATAGAAGGCCAGCTACTCCGGCTGGGAGCTGAAGCATACTGCCTTTCTTTCAGTCCCATGATACCTTCAGGTCCTTCGCATTCAAACTTATGCATGAACCGGAATACCCTGCGTAAAGTAGAGGAAAGTGAAATAATCGACCTCCAATCAGGAGCCCTGTATGAAGGCTATAATTCAGCACTTTGTACCCCTGTGGTCCTGGGTGAGATCCCTGGTGAGATAAAGGAAGCGGTCAGGATCGCAGACGAAGCTAAAAATATAGTTGCTGCCACATTGAAGCCTGGCGTCTCTTCTAAAGAATTATATAATACCTATATCGATTTTTTAGAAAAAAAAGACTACAGCAAATTCAGCCCTTATGGTTCCGTGCATTCTATTGGCATGCTCGAATGCGAGTCTCCATTCTTCGCACCCCAGAAAGATGTATTACTGAAGGAAAATATGACTGTTTGTATTGATGCATATTTCCGGAACCTGCCCTGGGGAGCTTTCAGGATCGAAGACACTTACCTGATCAATGAAAGCGGAGCTGAACTTTTAACTGATTTTAACAGTGAATTTTTAAAGAAGATCTTTTAATCATTTTATCCACAAGGAACTAAGGCAGGCCGGTTGCTAATAGTTTAAAAGCTTGGATATTAATTTTAAAGATCAATATTCTTTGACCAGCTTCCTGGTGATATCTACAATATTTTCAGGCTGCGGTACATAAAATTTTTCCATTACCGGTGAGAACGGTGCAGGTGTATTGGGTGAAGCGATCCGTGTAATGGGAGCCAGCAGATAGTCAGGAATTTTTTCTGAGATCTGGACCCCTATTTCAGCTCCGATCCCGCCCTGTTTTGGAGCCTCTTCAATAATAGCGACTCTCCCTGTCTTTTTAACAGAGCCCAGGATCAATTCCATATCCAGCGGCCATAATGTCCTCGGGTCGATGACTTCACACGAGATTCCCTCTTTTTCTAAAATATTAGAAGCAGCCATACTATTATGCATCATTAAAAGGCTGGCGATAAGGGTTATGTCTTTCCCTTCCTTTCTGACGATCCCTTTGCCTATGGGCACAATATAATCCTCATCCGGTATTTCGGATGATGCATCCATTCCCCCTGATTCCTTTCTTGGCCCTGTGGCCCCATATAATAGCTTATGTTCAAAGATCAGTACCGGATCATCATCCCTGACCGCTGCTTTTAAAAGTCCATAGGCATCATAAGCTGTAGCTGGAGCTAATAATTTTAAGCCAGGGCATGATATAAAATATGATTCAAGGCTCTGGGCATGCTGTGATCCTCTTCCTGTGACTCCCACAGGTGCCCGTATTACCAGGGGTACTTTCAATTTACCTCCTGACATATACCTCAGCTTGGCAATTTGATTTGCTACCTGGTCCATTGCACAAAACAGAAAATCTCCATACTGTACATCTGCAATAGGTCGCATCCCCACTATAGCCGCACCGCAGGCAGCTCCCATTATGCCTATTTCTGAAATAGGCGTATCGATGATCCTATCCCTGAATTTTTTTTCCAGGCCCAGGGTCACTGTGAAAGCGCCGCCAAAACCTCCGGGGATCCCAATATCTTCCCCGATGCAGAATACATTCTTATCCCTTTCCATTTCATCATGAATGGCTTTGCGTAATGCTTCAGCAATAGTCAATCTCAATTGGGCACCTCCATATTTATATATAAGTCATTGTAAGTATCCTCCGGTTTAGGGTCAGGACTGTTTTGGCCAAATTCAACTGCTTCATCTATCATACTTTCAACCTTTGCTTTTATTTTTTCAATTTCATCCTTATCTGCAATATTTTCTTTCAGCAGTAACTTCTCAAACAAGACTATGGGATCCCTGCTTTTCCAATATTCACTTTCCTCTTTTGGTATATAGTTATTGGGATCACTTCTTGAATGCCCGCAAAACCTAAAAGTTTTAAGCTCCAGAAGAGTGGGGCCCTTACCTTTCCTTGCTTCATCTATAGCTTCCCCGGCTTTAACATATACTTCCAGTACATCCATTCCGTCAGCTATGACCCCTTTCATGCCATAGGCCCCGGCCCTATCTGCAATGTCCTTGATCCTCGTTGTTTTTTTTATATTAGTGGATGCCCCGTATTGATTATTCTCGCATACAAATACTGCCGGCACATTATAGACTGCTGCCATATTCAGTGCCTCATGGAAAGCTCCTTCATTTGAGGCTCCATCACCAAAAAAGCTAACTGCTACTCTTTTTTCATTTCTCATTTTAAAAGCCAGTGCCATACCCATGGTTATAGGAATATTACCCCCGACAATAGCGATTGCCGGAAGCATCCCTTTTTCTACATCTCCAAGATGCATGGAGCCGCCTTTCCCTTTGCAGCATCCAGTGGTCTTTCCATACAGCTCTGCAGTTATTTCTCTTATGGGGATCCCCCTGGCTATGGCATGTCCGTGAGGCCTATGAGAAGAAGCTATCATGTCATCCTTCTTCAGGGATGTACAGACACCTACGGCACATGCTTCCATTCCTATATATTGATGAACAGTGCCCGGCATTTTTCCCTCCAGGAATAAATATCTTATCCTCTCCTCAAAATTACGAATCTCGACCATTTTCTGGTAAATATTTAAAATTTTTTTATTTCCAAGCTCCTTAATGATTTCTTTGCTGTTCATTTTATCGATATCTCCTCCTCTAAAAATTTCTTAAACCGGGTCAAAAATTCTGCACCCTGGGCGCCACTGGCAATCCTGTGGTCAATACTTGCCGTGACATTAAAAGCGTTTTTTATATGGGTACTATTGTCTTCTTCGATGTGTATGATTTTTTTTATCCTCCCAATAGCTATAAGCGCTGCCTGAGGGTAATTAATAATACCATAGAACTCCTCTATAGGATACATCCCCAGATTGCTCATAGTAAATGTGCCCCCGGATATATCATCCGGCTCTAATCCTTTATTTTGTGCCTTCGATACAAGCAATTTTACTTCCCGGTCTATCCCGGAAATATCTTTTTTATTGGCATCCCTTACCACTGGAACATAAAGCTCGTCTTCGACCGCCACTGCTAATCCAATATTAATCCCTGGATATTGATATATTTTATTATCTTTAAAATAACTGTTTAGCCCGGGGAAATCCTCTAAAACTCTCGAAGCAGCATAAAGCAGGTATGAATACATAGAAATAGCTTTATTATCTGCCTTATCCTCCTGTTTTCTTTTTAATATTTCGTCTGCAAATATTTGTACCTTTAAATAATAATGAGGTATATCTCTTTTACTTTTGATCAAATTGGCAGATACGGCCTGCTGATTCCCGGATAGAGTATAAATACTTGTTTCCTCTCCCACTTTTTCATCCAAGGTCTCTTTACTTGAATGAGAGCTTATATGATCCTCCAGATCCTTTCTTGTTATAGTTCCCCCCGGCCCGGTACCTTTAATACCAGAAATATCGATATTTTTCTTAAATGCAATATTTTTTACTAATCTTGTTGCCCTGACCTCAGATGGGACTTCCTTAAAGGTCTTTATATCTTTAGATGTTTTATCCTTTCCGGTCTCAGCCCTATGGTCGGCCTTTTCCGCCTTTTTTGTTTTTTCAGGTACTTTTTCTCCCGGTTCCCCTAAAACTGCTATTACCGCACCAGCTTCGACCATGCTGCCTGGTTCACCATAGATCTTTATAATGGTACCCCCGGCAAAACTTTCCACATC
>SDBT01003241.1_pt1 | contig 28279 bp, 24 predicted proteins | sample 2277101 | NCBI WGS metagenome assembly SDBT01 (sample SAMN10404973, study PRJNA504765) | marine sediment metagenome | isolation source: marine sediment core GS10_PC15, 103 cmbsf | place: Arctic Ocean: Southern Knipovich Ridge | collected 2010 | reverse complement strand
TTCAATGCCGGTAACGAAGTTGGGCATCTTGACCACCTCGGGGTTGCGGCGGGAGTAGCAGGAAAGCCCGATGTGGGCCCCGGTCATACTCCGGGCAAGCTGACTGGCGCCGTGGTAGGCACGATCCATACAGATAATCTTATACTTGCCCAGCTCACCGACCGATTCCCAGTATGCCCGGGCAATCTGGATGCATGACTCGGTGGACTCGGTGCCGGTACAGGTAAGGTAGACATGGTCAATACCGGCGGGGAGAGCCTCCGCCAGCGCATGACAGTACTCAATGGCCGGTATGTTGCTCGCCGTTGGCGCCCCGGCGGAGTAGTGCCAGAACTCATTCATCTGCTCGGTAGCAGCCTCGATCAGCTTCGGGTGATTGTGGCCCAGATTGCAGAGGTGGACACCGCCGGAGGATAGGTCCATATACTTGTTGCCGTCGATATCCCACAGGTAAACACCCTCACCCTTGGTGAAGATGAAGTGGGGCGATTCCGCCGCCGTTCCCAGCGGGTGGAACCAGTATGCCTCATCCTTCTTTATTAGCTCTTGTTTGGAAACCATAATTGCCCCCCTTTTGTTTTTGTCTATTTGCTTTACTTTCTCTTAATAGAGTATGTTCTATTAGCGCTGCTTCAAAAAGCAATAACTACACTTGGCGTATCTACTTCCTACCTGCAGGTGTCCTCTTTGTTGTACTACCGGTATTGTTGTCATCAATATTGTAGTATTATGGTAGTATTATTACTGTAGTGTTAATCAATAAATTAATGATGCAGTAAAGCACAGTTGTGATACTACCAGTATCTAGCTGCTTTGTCAATACATCCCTTAATAAATGGTTCTGTTTCGTGGTATACTGTGGATTATAGAAAAGGGAGGGCAATTTGCAGGGTAAGGACCTACTTTCGGTATCTGACCTTGGCAGTGAGGATATTCATTCACTGATTAGAGATGCTATCGATATGAAAGCCAGGGGCTGGCTTTCTTTGCTTAATGGGAAGACGCTGGCTCTTGTCTTTGAGAAGGCATCACTAAGGACCAGGGTTAGTTTTGAGCTGGCTATGCGGCAGTTAGGCGGTGAGTCAATCTACCTGTCCCCGGATGAGGTCGGCCTGGGCAAGCGCGAGTCGGTCACTGACGTAGCTCGTGTGCTCAGTCGCTATGTAGATGCTATTGCCGCTCGCACCTTTGCTCACCGAACACTAGAGGTTATGGCCAGCTACGCCGGTGTACCCGTGATAAACGCTCTATCCGATCTAGAACACCCCTGTCAGGCACTGACCGACCTTCTTACTATCTATGAAAAAAAGGGGGCGCTGGGTGGCTTGACCCTGGCTTTTGTTGGTGACGGTAATAACGTATCGCAGAGCCTGATGCTGGCTGCTTCACTGGTGGGAATGAACTTTAAGATTGCCTCCCCGGTCGGTTACCGGGTCAAGGAAGACATACTGCATCTGGCTCAGGGCTACGCTCTTGATAGTGGAACGGAGGTATTGTGTACCGAGGAGCCTCAGCGGGCGGTTAGCGAGGCTGATGTCGTTTATACCGATGCCTGGACGAGTATGGGGCAGGAAGATGAGGCTGATGAGCGGCGTAAAGCGTTTTCTGGCTACCAGGTGGACGATAAACTCTTCTCCTTGGCTCAGGAGGATGCCATATTGATGCACCCCTTACCGGCACACCGGGGCGAGGAGGTGTCGGCAAGTATTCTGGATAGTCCTAGGTCGGTTGTCTTTGACCAGGCTGAGAACAGGCTGCATATGCAGAAGGCACTGCTGGCGATGATGCTGGGTGGTCTGGAGATACCGCTGTCCGGTTGCCGTTAAGGGGACAATATAATTATGAATGTACCAAGAAGCGTGAGTAACTGGATATGGTGCCCTATTGTCATAACAGTACTGGCGCTGGTTGCTCTCAGGTACGAGTGGCCAATCTCAGCTTCGGCGCCAGTACTGATTACCACTCTGGTTATCGGGTTGACGCTATCTGTAAGTGGGGCCAGAAGGAAAGAACTGGAGCTTTCCTTACTAAAACTGAGGCAGATAGCGGGCTACTTTAACCGCCGGTTTATGGGCGATTCCTCCCTGTCTATCTTTGCTATTATCGATAGCCTGTTTAGGGTTGATAACCCCCAGCTATGGGACTGGGCGCGGGCGTGTGATATGTCGCGGCGGGTCTTTAATACTTGGTGTAAGAGCTTTCTCGACAGGGTGGAGAGTGATGTCCGAAGCGGCCGGCTTGAGACCTATCTGCACACCTATCTGAACGAGCTGTGGCTGATGAATGGCCATTACTATGAATTTACCGAGCAGTTTTATGAAGTGGCGGAGAAGGTTAAACTGCCCCAGGAGACAATAGACCAGTATAAGCGCTTTGTTATGGAATATAATGCCTTCGTACAGGAGTTCCGGGATAATATCAGCCACTTCAAGAAGATTACCAGGACTGAGATTGAGCCCCCCAGTGTGAGGTTTGCTAAAGAGTTGGCATTAGTGGAGTGATACCGGTGTTGTCGATTAACCTCATTTCGTCCCCCTCTCCTCCGTAAGGAGAGGGGGCAAGTATTAATAGGGAGAGGCGGGGTAAGTTTTTTAGAATGGGTGCAAAGAAGTCTATTGTCGCTATTGTGGGCAGGCAGAATGTTGGTAAGTCTACCCTCTTAAATCGTCTGGCGGGTAAGCCGATAGCTATTGTGGATGATTTCCCGGGGACAACGCGTGACCGGATACTGGCCAGTGTTTCCTGCCCCGGGGGTGAGTTCACCATAGTTGATACCGGCGGGCTGGAACTAAGGCCCGATTCCGCTATAGCTGAGGGGGTTAATGAGCAGGTCGAGACGGCTATTAGAGAGGCTGATGTTATCATTTTTCTACTGGATGTCAGAGATGGGGTTATGCCTGCCGACCTGGAGATAGCCGACAGCCTTCGTAAGATAGGTAAGCCCGTAGTACTGATAGCTAATAAGGCTGACAATACAAAATATGAGAGCAGAGTGGTGGAGTTTTATCAGTTGGGCCTGGGCGAACCACTGGCAATTAGCGCCTATCACGACCGAGGTATAGCTGAGATGCTGGATGAGATTACCCGGTTGTTACCGGTGCCATCATTGGTTGAGCCTGAGCCGGAAGCGATTAAGGTGGCTATTGTCGGCAGACCAAACGTGGGCAAATCAACACTCCTAAATGCTATTCTGGGTGTTGAGCGGGCTATTGTCGATGATATTCCGGGTACCACCCGTGATGCCATAGATACCCTGTTTGACTTTGAAGGGGAAAGTGTGTTACTTATTGATACTGGTGGTATCAGACGGCGGGGACGGATAAAGGGTGGGGTGGAGCGGTATAGTGTAATCCGTGCCTTGCGGGCTATTGACCGTGCCGATATCGCCCTGCTGGTCCTTGATGCCGCGGAGTTGGTAACGGCTCAGGATATGCATGTTGCTGGATATATTCGCCAGGCGTCTAAAGGGATTGTGTTGCTGGTGAATAAGTGGGACCTGGTTGAAGCTGGGAGTACCGCTGATTTTAGCCGGTACGTAAAGGGCCACTTTAAGTTTGTGGCTTATGCGTCGGTGCTCTGTACTTCAGCTAGACTGGGTTGGGAGGTGGATAAGATTATGCCTCAAGTACTCAAGATATATCAGGAGAGGCTGAAGAGATTACCCACTGCTATCGTTAACAGCGTTATCCAGCAGGCAGTAGCTGCCCATAGCTTGCCCCGTAAGGGTAGCCTCCAGTTAAAGATTCTATACGTAACTCAGGCTGAAGTGAATCCGCCGACCTTCGTCTTTTTTGTTAATGACCCCCACCTGGTACATTTTTCATATCAGCGCTATCTTGAGAACAGGCTGCGTCAGTCATTTGGCTTCGCCGGCACATCGATTCGTTTTGTCTTTAAGGCAAGGGGAGAACAATGATAATCGCCAAGTTTATTATTGTAGCGGTAGTCGGTTATCTTCTGGGTTCCATTCCCTTTGGTTTGCTGGTGGTGAAGAAGATGGCTGGGGTGGATGTCAGGAACTTGGGCAGCGGTAAACTGGGAACGACCAACGTCTTGCGGGTCGCCGGTCGTAAAGCGGCGGCTATTGTTTTTTGTCTGGACCTTTTAAAGGGGTCACTGGCGGTAATAATTGCCGGACTGATATTTGGTCGGGGCTATCTGGTGGTGGGCAACTTTGCCTGGGGAATGTTGGTTGCCCAGGTCATCGCTGCGTTATCAGCTATGGCGGGACACAACTGGTCGGTATTCCTTAAGTTTCGTGGAGGGGGACGGGGTGTGGCACCCTTTTTCGGTGGGCTGGCTGTTCTTTTCCCACCGGCAGCACTCATCGGCGGCGAGGTCTTCATTATCGGAGCCGGACTGACCAGGTTTGTCTCGTTAGCCTCTATTATCGCCGCGGTAAGTACCTATTGCGTATTTATCCCTCTGACCATTATCAACAAGTTCCCTATTGAGTACCTTATTTATGCCTTAATCGGCACCATAGTTATTATTGTTATGCACCGGGGTAACATAAACCGTTTGCTGGCAGGCAAGGAGCGTAAGCTGGGTGACAAGGCTTAAGGCAAGGGGATGGTCTTTGCCGTCTCATCTAAGCGCTTTTTCGATTCTCTAGAATGATAATCAAGGGGTAATATATGTCCAGGATTGCTATTATCGGTACTACTACCTGGGGGAAAACACTGGGTGTGGTTTTGGCTAATAAGGGGCTGGAGGTCAGCCTATGGGCTCGGACCGAGCAGGAGGCCATCAAGCTCAGGAATGAGGGGCCCAATCCAGACCTGATTCCTGGTGTCAGCTTCCCCGCCCGGTTGTCTATTACCAGTATTCTCAATGAGGCCCTGGCTGAGACGGAGGCAGTAATCTTGGCTGTGCCGTCTCAGACGATGCGAAAGAACATAAGGCTGGCCAGGGGCTACCTCGGTAGTTCAATGCTGGTGGTGAGTGCTGCTAAGGGACTGGAACTGGTCAGTAATAAGCGTATGTCGCAGGTAATTGCTGAGGAGATAACCCCTGATTTGCAGCCCAATATTTGTGTCCTGTCCGGGCCTAATCTGTCCCGTGAGGTTATCAGCAATTTACCGTCAGCCACGGTAGTGGCTGCCGGGAGTGAATCCGTTGCCGAAAGAGCGCGCCGGCTGCTGACCGGCCCCAACTTTTGTGTTTATACCAATACCGATGTCACCGGTGTTGAACTGGGTGGGGCGCTAAAGAATATCATAGCCCTGGGCGCGGGTATGGTTGATGGACTGGGTTTTGGCGATAATACCAGGGCGGCCTTTATTACCCGGGGTCTTACCGAGATAGCGGCTCTGGGTGTCGCCCTTGGCGCAAATCCACTTACCTTTTCCGGATTAGCCGGCCTGGGTGATTTAATAGCTACCTGCACCAGCTCGCTAAGCCGTAATCACTATGTCGGCGTCGAATTGGCCAGGGGGCATTCGCTTGATGAGATAACAGTCTCAATGACGGCTGTAGCGGAGGGAGTGAATACTACCATTGGCGCCAGGAACCTGGCTCGGCAGCTCGGGTTGGGGATGCCGGTTACGGAAAAGATCTACCAGGTATTGTTTGAAGGGGCTGCTCCCCGCCAGGTAGTGGCTGAAGTAGTATCGGTTGAAGCCAGCCATGAGTTAGATGGGCATAACTGGGAGCTTTTCTCCTTTTCCAACCGCCGCAACCGTGCTTAATGTTTAGCCGCTTAGCGATGATGCCGGCAAAAGATTGACCGGGGACATCCGGGTTTGCTACTGGAAAGACCCCTCTTTTACGGTCCTTCCGGGAACGGTTTCAGGGTCTCCGCCAGCTCTTCAAAGAGTTGGCGCTGCTTCTTGGTTAATGAATCAGGGGTAACTACCTTTAGCTCGACGAACTGGTCGCCGCGTCCTCTTCGTTGGAGGTGTGGAATGCCCTTGTTCTTGAGCTTGAAGACCTGTCCTGTCTGGCTGCCGGCCGGTATCTTGATGGTAACCTTGCCATCCAGGGTAGGCACTGCTACCTCAGCACTCAGAGCTGCCTGGGCAAAATTGACCGGTAACTCATACTTGATGTCGTCACCGTCCCGGATGAAGAACTCGTGCTGACTGACTGCCAGAGTGATGTAGAGGTTTCCCGGGTGGCCTCCTCTCTCCCCGTCTTCACCTTCGCTACTCAAGCGTATTTGAGTGCCGTTATCAACCCCGGCCGGGACCTTGACTGAAATATTGCGCTGGCGTTTTTCCTTACCTCGCCCTCGGCACTGGGGGCAGGGTTCGGTGATGATTCTGCCCTCGCCGCGGCATTGAGAGCAGGGAGCAATATTGGTGAAGCTGCCGAAGATGCTCTGCTGGGTACGTCGCACCTGACCGCTGCCATTACAATTGGGGCATCTGCTGGGCTGGCTGCCTGACCTGCAGCCGGTGCCCTGGCACAGGGAGCAGCCCTCAGTACGCATAATGCTAATCTTCTTTTCACAGCCGAAGGTGGCTTCCTCGAAGGTGATGGGTATATTGTAACTCAGGTCAGCGCCGCGCTGGGGTCCTTGGCGGGTAGCCGTGGTGGCTCCGCTAAAGAAGGCATCAAAGATATCGCCGAAACCGCTGAAGCCGAATCCCTCAAAGCCGTGCCCGGAGAACCCCTCAGTAGCGCCGTGTCCAAAACGGTCATAGGCGGCGCGCTTCTCCTGGTCGGTGAGGACTTCGTAGGCTTCATTTACCTCCTTGAACTTCTCGCCGCTGCCGCCATCACTATGGTTATGGTCGGGGTGATACTTGAAGGCTAGCTTACGGAAAGCCTTCCGTATCTCTTCGTCGGTAGCACCTCTACTGATACCAAGGACTTCATAGTAGTCCCGCTTTGCTGGCATATTGCGACCCCATCCCCTTTTCCTCACCCCCTTACTAAGGAGATGAGGAGTATTCTATGTTTATTAGACCTCGCGGAACTCTCCTTCTACGGTGCCTTCATCTTCACCTTTGTCCGGCGGTGCCTCGCCACCGGGTGGGGGTGGTTCAGCACCTGGTGGTGGTGGTGGTTGCTGTTGGTAGATGGCGGCGCCTATTTTTTGCATTGCGCTATTTAGTTCCTCTGTCGCCTGGCGAATGGCCTCAATGTCACTCCCCTGTAGTGCTGAGCGTACGGCGGCTATTTTGCCTTCCACCTCTTGATTAAGGTCCGAAGGTATCTTGTCCTTCTGCTCCCGCAGCGTCTTTTCTGCAGTATAGGCTAGTGTATCAGCGCTGTTGCGTGCCTCTATCTCTTCACGCCGCTGGGTATCCTCAGCGGCATGCGTCTCTGCCTCTCGCTGCATCTGTTCCACGTTTTCCTTGGAAAGCCCGCTGGAGGCGGTAATGGTAATCTTCTGCTCCCGGCCGGTACCCTTATCGTGTGCTTTGACATTGAGGATACCGTTAGCGTCGATATCGAAAGTAACCTCAATCTGGGGCATGCCCCTTGGCGCCGGTAGAATACCGTCAAGAATAAAGCGTCCCAGGGTCCTGTTATCGGTTGCCATTGGCCGCTCTCCCTGGAGTACGTGAATCTCGACGGTGGACTGACTATCGGCCGCCGTAGAGAAAATCTGACTCTTTGAGGTCGGGATGGTAGTATTACGCGGGATAAGGGGAGTAGACACAGCACCGAGAGTCTCAATACCGAGAGTAAGCGGGGTGACATCAAGCAGCAGCACGTCCTTGACCTCGCCCTTGAGGACTCCTGCCTGGATGGCGGCGCCGATAGCTACTACCTCATCAGGGTTGACCCCTTTATGGGGTTCCTTGCCAAAGGACTGTTTCACCTTATCGTGGACCAGAGGCATTCTGGTCTGCCCGCCGACCATAACTACTTCATCAATCTGGGATACGGTCTTCTCCGCATCCTGCAGGGCTTGGCGGCAGGGCCCCAGGGTCTTCTCTACCAGGTCCATTACCAGTTGCTCCAGCTTAGCCCTGGTGAGGTTGATACTGAGGTGCTTGGGACCGCTGGCATCGGCTGTGATAAAGGGAAGGTTTACCTCGGTCTGCTGAAGGGTGGATAGCTCACACTTAGCCTTTTCGGCGGCTTCCTTCAGCCGCTGAAGAGCCATTTTGTCCTGCCTGAGATCTATTCCCTGCTCTCGCTTGAACTCATCACACAGCCAGTCCATAACCATCTGGTCGAAGTCGTCACCACCGAGGTGGGTATCGCCGTTAGTTGACTTGACATGGAAGGTGCCTTCACCCAGCTCCAGGATGGATATATCAAAGGTGCCGCCTCCGAGGTCATAAACGGCGATAGTCTCCTCTTCCTTCTTGTCCATTCCATAGGCCAGAGCGGCCGCGGTTGGCTCATTAATTATCCTGAGTACCTCCAGTCCGGCTATCTTGCCGGCATCCTTGGTTGCCTGGCGCTGGCTGTCGTTGAAGTAGGCGGGTACCGTGATTACTGCTTCGCTGACCTTCTCGCCAAGATAGGATTCAGCATCTATCTTGAGCTTTTGTAAAATCATCGCCGAAATTTCCGCCGGGCTGTACTCTTTATCACCCATCTTAACATTGGCGTCACCATTGGCCGCTCTGGTTATCTTGAACGGCAGTAGCTTCTTATCGTACTCTACGGTGGGCTCGTCAAACCGGCGTCCCATCAGGCGCTTGATGCTGAAGACGGTATTGTCAGGGTTAGTGATGGACTGGCGTCTGGCTACCTGCCCGGCCAGGCGTTCACCGGACTTACTTACTGCCACTACTGAGGGGGTAGTACGTCCTCCCTCAGAATTGGGGATGACCTTCGGTTCTCCTCCTTCCATTACCGCAACACAGGAGAAAGTAGTGCCTAAGTCAATACCGATAACCTTTCCCATAGTTTATTCCTCCTTTTCTTCTCCACTGCCCACAACTACCTTCGATGGGCGAATGAGTCTATCATTTAGCTTGTAGCCTTTTTCTATCTCCTCAACAACTATCCCCTCTTTCCCCTTACCCTGCATCATCGCTTCATGGAGATTGGGGTCAAATGGCTCCCCAAGCGCCTTGATTTGGGATAGCCCCTGTGCCCCCAAATTTGCCTGGAGCTTGCGTTCAATAAGCCTGATGCCATCTGCCCAGCTATGTTTCGCCAGGTCATCGGGGATGGAGGTAAGGGCCCGCTCCAGGTCGTCCAGGATGGGCAGGAGGCTGAGCATAATGGTGGTATTGCCAAACCTGCCAATCTCCTCCTTTTCCTGCTCAGCACGGCGTCTGTAGTTCATCAGGTCTGCCTGGGCCCTCTGCCAGCCAGCCAGACTGGCTGCCGACTCTTCTCTCTCCTCAGCCAGAGGCTGCTTTAAGAACTCTATATCCTCTACTCCGGTAAGCTCCGGCGCTAATTCGCCATTTAGGTCTGCCGGCTCTTGCTGATCCATTATTAGTTACCTCTCTGTTCAATTATCGTCAGGATGGGATGGCTCTTCTCCGTACAGCTCGCCGGCCAGACTGCTCAGTATTGAAGAAAGGTAGCTTATGGCAGAAATGGCGCGGGCATAGGGCATTCGGGTAGGCCCGATGATACCGATAGTACCTGTCGCTTCATTGGGCAGACCGTATCGGCCGATGACCACGCTGTATTCCTGAATGACAGCCGCCTTATTTTCCCTACCGATAACTACCTGTATTCCCTGATTAGCCAGTCCCTCCGGGGCGATAATCCTGAGAATGCTTCGCTGATCGATGAGTTCCATCAAGGACTGCAGCCGCTGGTTGTCAGCAAATTCCGGCTGGTTAAGCATCAGATGCAGGCCATCAAGGTAAGGTTCCTCATAGTCTTGCTCGCATTCACCCTGCATAATCTTTACCAGGCAGCCGTTTAGCTGTTTTTCAACAGGGGAGAGTTCTATCTCCTTAGCCAGAATCTGTGAGCAGGTCAGGCCGGAATACGCAGTATTCAGTTTGTTGGCGATAGTGGTGAGCTCGGGTTGAGACATAGACTGGTCAACGCTTATTAGCTGCTGCTTAATCCTGGCGCCGCGCAGGACAAGGACGATTAGCGCCAGCGAGTTCTGGAGAGCGACCAGCTCCAGGTACTGGAACCGGCAATGCACCGGCTTGGGTAGCGTAACGATAGCCATATTCTGCGCCAGTTGAGCAATGAGTTTAGCGGTTAGCTTTAACCATTCCTCCAGTTCCCCTTCTACCTGGTGGAAGAGATGGCTTATCATCCGCTGCTCGGTCAAGGGAAGCTCAATCTCACCCAGCGATTCTACATAGTAGCGGTAGCCCTTGTCTGAGGGGATGCTTCCTGCCGAGTGGTGTTGACGCCTGATGTAGCCTTCCTGTTCCAGGTTTGCCATCTCATTACGGATGGTAGCCGGACTTACCTTAAGTTCATGATCACTGACAATACTTTGTGAAGCTACCGGTATCGCCCTCACAATATACTGCCCTACTATGGACTTGAGTATCGTCTCTGTTCTTGCAGATAACATTTGTACCCTTTTACTCCAATTAGCAGTCTAAGCCTGAGATTGCTAATTACTGCTAAATCTACCATTTTTAGCCCTTATTTGTCAAGGGGAGGTCGAGCCAAAATATAGGGAACTGCGTACTCCCGAAAGTGCCGGGACAATACCCTGGCTTAAGTGAATAGTTGACAGGTAAGAGGCAAGGTAAGTATAATTACTTCAGCTTATTTTAGGAGTTGAAGTGCCAAAAAGGACTTATCAGCCAAAGAGAATCCCGAGGAAGCGTGAGCATGGTTTTCTGGCGAGAATGAGCACGCGGGGGGGGCGAGCTGTCTTAAAAGCAAGGCGGCTTAAGGGTCGCAAGAGATTGACTGTGGTATGATACCGCAAGTATCACCTCTCAAGATGCCACTTAGTATCCTCTTATTATGAGCACTATCCTCATTGTTTCTCCTTGACTTAAGAAAAATATTTTCTTTGGGGTGATAGCACTGTCCGGGAAATCTGAGATTACCACTACTTTTTTTGTAGTGGTGAACAGGAAGGGGCTGTTAGAGGGCAGAGGCTCGGTCTTCTCTTGATAAATAGCCTTTTTCTTGGTAAATTGGTTAGGAGTGGGGATATGCGGGGTGAAGGGTGGCTTAGAAAGCCGGCGCAGTACGCCGTAGTTTATGAGGAAGGGAGATCGTGGGCGAATAGTCTGTTGGTGGTGAAGGCTTTACCTAACGGTCTTGCTTTATCACGGTATGGTTTCTCGATCAGCAGGCGGGTAGGGAAGGCAGTCACCAGAAACCGGGTAAAGCGCCTGCTCCGTGAAATATCGCGCGCGTCACCAACTGAGATGGGATGGGATGTTGTTATCATCGCTCGTCCGGCAACGGCCGCTATTGATTATGATAGCCTCAGTAAAGCAGCTAGAGATTTATTGTTGAGGGCTGGCCTGCTAAGGAGGGTTGAAGAGAAAGTTTTGTCAACAAGACCTGTTACTGAGGATGATAGAGCAGAGGGCCAACTCTCAGTTGGCTAAAGGGGTATGAAGAAGTTAGCTTTAACATTAGTCAGGTTTTATCAGGGGCATATCTCGCCGACCAGGCCACCATCCTGCCGCTATTACCCGACTTGTTCTCAATATACCTATGAGGCTATTGAGAGATTTGGGGTTTTTAGGGGGGTGTGGCTGGGAGCAAGGAGGCTAGCCCGCTGTCATCCTCTATACCCGGGTGGCTATGACCCGGTGCCCAATAAATGATGTTTTCAGGGGGAGTGAGTAGATAGGTGCAGATTAAAGATAAGATACTACCGGGTAAGCTGTTGCTTCTGCTGGCAGTTATCCTCATTCTCGGTGGCTTACTCTTTTCCGGGTGTGCTGTGAGGTCAACGCCGGTAGGCTGGTCGGGGGTGGCAGTAACTGATGACGCCCTGTTTGTCGCTTCTCTCGAAGGGGAACTGGTTGGCCTGAACAAATCTGACAGCACTCCCTTATGGCCGGATTATCCTCTGGGGACCTCGAAAGCGAAGGTGGCTGTCTACGGTACTCCGGCAGTGGATGGAGATTTGGTTTATGTCGGCGGCTATGATGGCAGGGTTTACACCGTTAAGTCCGCCTCAGGCTATCGGGATCGGGTGTATCCCCCTGATGGTAACCTTGAACCTATAGTTAGCGGGCTGGTTGTATCCGGGGGCAGGGTATATTTTGGCTGTAATGACGGCAAGGTCTATGCTCTTAGTGCCGCTGAGCTCCGTAAGGAGTGGGAATTCCAGACCGGGGATAAAGTCTGGTCAACCCCGGTGGTTAGCGGGGAGACGGTATATGTCAGCTCTTTTGACAAAAAGGTCTACGCCCTTAATGCTGCCGACGGCACTGAAAAGTGGCATTTCGAAGCTGGAGGAGCCGTTGTCTCGGCGCCCCTGGTTTATAATGATACAGTCTATTTCGGCTCCTTTGACCGGCACATTTACGCTGTGGATACTGCTGATGGCAGCCTGAGATGGCGTTCCGAGGTTGAGGCCGACAAGTGGTTCTGGGCGCAACCGGTAGCCTATGATAACGTTATCTATGCGCCGAATCTTGACGGTAAGGTCTATATGCTGGATGCCGAAAACGGTTATGAGGTAGCTGGCCCCGTTGAACTGGACAGCCCGATTAGCTCATCACCGGTAGTGGTCGGTGATAAGGTTATTATTGCTTCCCAGGAAGGTCGGGTGTTTTCTCTGGATACCAGTAGTAATCGGGTTGGCACCTCCATATTTACGGTGAGCAACGATGATGAAGTGATACGCGCTCCCCTCTGTGCCAGTGAGGGGGTTGTTTATATCCATGCCCAGACCTCGAAGCAGGATACCCTTTACGCGGTGGATGCCGAGACGGGGAGAGAGGTATGGGTGCCCGTTTCTTTAAGTTAGGTAAGTGAGGTAGCTTTAGTTAATGGAATGGTGGAATGCAGGCCCTGTAGCGCTGATGATAAACTCGCTGGTCGCGCTGTCCAGCTACCTGTTCGGCAGCTTGGGGCTGACTATCATTATTTTGACCATTATTATTCGCTTCGCTATGTATCCCCTTACCGTGAAGCAGCTCCGTTCTACCAAGGCGATGCAGGGGCTTCAGCCTAAGATTGCCGAGCTACAGAAGAAGTACGCCAAGGATAAGAAGCGGCTGGCTGATGAACAGATGAAGCTGTATCGGGAGTCGGGGGTGAGCCCGGCTGGTTGCGGGGTGCCGATGTTAATCCAGATGCCCATCTGGATAGCCCTCTACCAGTCGATTATCCGGCTTCTAGCCATAACTCCCGAGGACCTACTGGGTCTGTCCAAGTCTCTTTGGTCCTGGCCGTTGCTCTATACGATGGTACCTTTGAACAACAGCTTTCTCTGGTTCAGCCTGGAGAATCCTGATACGCCCCTGGCCGTCCTGGTTGGGGTTACTATGTGGCTACAGCAAAAGATGGTGACGCCTAATACCACCGACCCGCAGCAGCGCTCGCAGAGCCAGTTAATGCTGTGGATGATGCCGCTGATGTTCGGCTTTCTGGCGATGAGCTTCCCCAGCGGCTTGGCTCTCTACTGGGTGGCGTCCAATGTTATTACCATTATTATGCAGTACTTTATTACCGGTGGGTGGGGTGGCCTGTCCAGATCTAGTGGAGAGGGGAGGGCGGTGGTCAAGGCCAGTGTCGGAAGGGGTGGCGGTGACCTTAAGAAGCGTATTGCCCAGGCGGAGCAGTCGGCCGGCATTACGGCTATGGAAGCTGATATTGTTGTGCCGGCCAGCACCCCGGAGGATGAAGCAGGCAGTGATGTATCCGCGGATAAGCTCCGTGGCGTAAGCTACCCGGGAGGTGCCAAAACGATTCGGCGTCAGTCGAAGCGAAGTAAGGGGCATCGTTCTGGGAGGTAAAGGCGGGTTTGGTGTGGGGGCGAGCAAGCTACAGATAAGGAGGAGCCATCAGTGTCTATCATCGGGGGAGATAGCAATATTACTGAGGTAGCCAGGGGTGTCCTGGAAGCACTACTTGAGAAGATGGGGATGGCGGCTTCAGTGGTAGCTCAGGCTGAAGAAGTTGTTGCTGAAGGCGAAGCTCCTGCCCCCGTTCTCTTTGATATTGAGGGTGATGACCTGGGTATTTTGATCGGGCGGCGGGGTCAGACCCTGGCCTGTCTGCAATTTATCCTCAGGCTTATTGTGGGCCATCAAACGAAAACCTGGCTGCCCATAGTCGTTGATGTCGAGGGGTACAAGCAGGACCGTTTTGAAAAGCTGCAGGCTTTGGCGTGTCGTCTGGCAGAGCAGGTTAAGGACAGGAGGGAGCCGTTTACCCTGGAACCGATGCCGGCCTATGAACGGCGTGTTATCCATCTGGCCCTGGCTGACCACCCTGATGTTACCACTGAGAGTGTCGGCCTGGGTGAGGCCCGTAAGGTAGTTATCCGACCGAAGTAGTAAAGGCTCTTCCAGGATTCTATTGCTAGTGTGGTAATTCTCTGGTCGGGCAGGGTAGGGTTACCACAGATGTCTTGGTCCCGTCCTGGAGGGCGGGATTCTTTATATCGATATAGACAAAACTATTGGTAGAAAGGTCTTCTGTTATGTTCCGTTCGGTAGCCAGCCGGGTGGCCTTCCCTGAGATGGAGCAGTCCATATTAGACTGGTGGCAGAAAAACAGCATCTTTGAGCGAAGCATTGACGCTCGGCGAGGGGGTCGCCGCTTCGTCTTCTATGAAGGCCCGCCCACCGCAAACGGCAGTCCCGGGATACACCACGTGCTGGCTCGTGTCTTTAAGGATGTTATCCCTCGCTACAAGACGATGAAGGGCTATTATACCCCGCGTATCGCTGGCTGGGATACGCACGGGTTGCCGGTAGAGCTGGAGGTGGAAAGGAAGCTGGGGTTCTCCGGCAAAACACAGATTGAGGAGTACGGCATCGGCCGTTTTAATGCCCTCTGCCGGGAGAGTGTTCTGGGCTATCTTAAGGAATGGAATGCGATGACCGAGCGTATCGGTTTTTGGGTCGACCTGCAGCACCCCTATATCACCATGGACAACAGCTATGTTGAGACTGTCTGGTGGGCAATCAAGCAGATGTGGGATAAGGGTCTGGTATATCAGGGCTATCGGGTTACCCCTCACTGCCCTCGCTGCGGCACGTCTTTGAGCTCTCACGAGGTTGCCCTGGGCTATCAGGATGACATCGAGGACCCGTCGGTTTACATAAAGTTTAAAGTTGCGAAGTCGCTATATACAACGCCGGGTTTTCTTGAACAATTGCGAAGTGGTTATGGCGACAGAACAGCAGATTTTGCCAAGTGGCTTCTTGACCATGTGAGGGACAAACCTGTTTACTTGCTGGCCTGGACGACTACCCCATGGACACTACCGGGCAATACCGCTCTGGCGGTGGCCGCCGATGCTGAATACTCGATTGTAGAACTTGATAATGAATATCTTATTTTAGCTTCTGCTCGGCTGGAACAAGCTGGATTGGCTGGTGCGTCCGTCACCGCTAAAGTAGATGGTGCTGGTTTGGTCGACTTGAGGTACGAGCCTCTATTTAATCCGTCTGATTTCAACATACCTGTTGAGACAATGACGCTACTTGATAAAAAAGGAAAGCCTTCGCCAGATATCATATGGAAGAAGGGGGGAATTCGAAATTACCCAGTGATTGCTACCGATTTCGTTTCTATGGAGGACGGCACCGGCATCGTTCATATTGCCCCTGCCTATGGTGAGGTTGACTACCAGGCGGGGCAGGATAATGGCCTTGATTTTGTCCACCCGGTGGACTTAGAGGGGAAGATTACAGGCAGCTACCCCTTCTCGGACAGGTTTGTCAAGGAGGCTGACCCGCTTATTCTGGATGACCTGAGGACAAGAGGGCTGCTCTTTCGCAGTGAGACGGTGCACCATACCTATCCCTTCTGCTGGCGTTGTGAAGCACCCCTGCTCTATTATGCCAAGCAGACCTGGTATATCCGGACCACTGCGGTAAAAGAGGAGCTTATTAACGGGAACCAGGAGATAAACTGGTACCCTGAGCATATCAAGCACGGCCGTTTTGGTGACTGGCTGCAGAACAACATCGACTGGGCTTTTTCCCGTGAGCGTTACTGGGGCACGCCGCTGCCGGTATGGCGCTGCGAGTCCTGTGGCAGCTATGAGTGCGTCAATGGAGTCGAGGAGTTAAAGAATAAACCCGGTACCAGCGGGTTTAAGGAGCCCCTGGACCTGCACCGTCCCTTTGTTGATGAAATAACCTTTACCTGTTGCCGGTGTGGGGCGCAGATGAGGCGGGAACCCGAAGTAGTTGACTGCTGGTTTGATTCCGGAGCGATGCCCATTGCTCAGTGGCACTACCCATTTGAAAACGGGGGCCTGCTCAGGGACGGCCGCTTCCCCGCCGATTACATCTGTGAGGCGGTTGACCAGACCCGGGGATGGTTTTACAGCCTGCACGCTATCTCTACCCTGTTGTTTGGCAAGCCCAGCTTCAGGAATGTTATCTGTCTGGGGCATATCCTGGATGATAAGGGTGAGAAGATGAGTAAGGCGAAAGGGAATGCGGTCGAGCCGATGGCGATGATAGATAAGTATGGCGCCGATGCTCTGCGCTGGTATTGCCTTACCGCTTCACCACCGGGCAACGTGCGCCGTTTCTCAGAGAAGCTGGTCTCTGAAATAAGCCGGCGCTTCCTGCTCACGCTGTGGAATGTCTACTCCTTCTTTATTACCTATGCCAATATCGACCATTTCACTCCCGGGACGGAGGGAGTACCTGAGCCATCAGGACTGGATAGGTGGGTTATCTCTGAGCTTAATCAGCTTATCGTTGATGTTGAGGGAGCGCTGGAGGCTTATAACCCTACCGAGGCGGGGCGAAAGATAGAAAGCTTTGTGGATGATCTCTCTAACTGGTATGTGCGCCGCAGCCGCCGGCGGTTCTGGAAGAGCGAGAATGACGCTGACAAGCTATCGGCATACCGGACCCTTTATCAGTGTTTGGTCACGCTATCTAAGTTGCTGGCCCCGTTTACTCCCTTCCTGGCCGAGGAGCTGTACCGAAACCTGGTCGGCACGGCGTTTCCCGAGGCTCCCTCAAGTGTCCATCTGGCTGACTTTCCTTCGGCCGATGTGACCTTGATTGATAAACGGTTGTCCAGTGATACTAGGCTGGCGATGAAGATATCAAGCCTGGGTCGGGCGGCCCGCAGCAAGGCGGGGATTAAGGTCCGCCAGCCACTAGCGGTCAATTACGTCAGCTTGAGTTCAATATCGGAACGGCAGGCTCTGGAGAGGGGCAAGCCCGAGATACTGGAAGAGCTTAACATAAAAGACCTTCAAGTTATTGATGATGTGGCCAGGCTGGAGGAAGAAGGTTATGTTACCAGTTCGGAGGGGGGCTACTCGGTAGCCGTCCCCACCGCGATTTCTGCGGAGCTTCTTGCCGAGGGGCTGGCGAGAGAGATAGTACACCGGCTGCAGACAATGCGTCGCTCCGCCGGATTCGATATTGCCGACCATATTGTCACCTATTATCAGGGTGGGTCTTATGTCCGGCAGGTAGTAAGTGCCTTTGCCGGCTATATCAAACAGGAAACGCTGTCCCGGGAGCTTGTTGAGGGTGTCCCCTCAGAAGGTGTCTTTACAGAGAGCTATAGGCTGGGTGGTTACGATATGGCACTGGGAGTGAGCCGGCTGGATTAGTATGGTGGTGGGCTTTCCACGAGGGTGGCATAGACAGTATATTCAGTATTACCGCGCCAGTAGACTATTTTCACCTCCTGTCCAATCTGGCAGGAGTGTATCCCCTCGATTAAGTCCCGGGCAGTAGCTATTTCCTCATCATCCAGACCCACAATAACATCCCCTTCTTCAAGGCCGGCTTCGTCAGCCGGGCTGCCTGGAGAGACAAAGGTGACCATAGCCCCTTTATCTACGGATAGATTATTGAAGAAGACTACTACCGGGTTTACATCGGAAAGTCTGACCCCCAGGTAGGTGCGGAGCACGTAGCCCCTCACGATTAACTGGTCGACAACGTCCTTAGCGGTATTGATGCTGATGGCATAGCCAAAGCCCTCGACGCCGATCTGGGCAATCTTGACACTGGTGATGCCGATTACCTCTCCTGCCATATTGACCAGCGGTCCGCCGCTATTACCTGGGTTGATGGCGGCATCGGTGCGGATAAGGTCATCCAGTGTCTGTCCCGCCGACACCGGCAGGGTAACCTCGAGCTGACTGACCCAGCCTCCGGTCATACTTATCCCCTCTCCCAGGGCATTCCCGATGACCGCTACCGGCTCTCCAAGCTGTAGCTTCGAGGAGTCCCCGATGTCGGCTGCCGGCAGGTTCTGGATATCAATGGTAACCACTGCCAGGTCGGTAAGCGGGTCGGTACGTACCTCTTGTGACGGGAATGTCCTGCCGTCGTCCAGGATGATGACGATGTCCCGAGCACCGGCAACCACGTGATTGTTGGTTACGATAATCCCATCCTCCTCGATAATCCAGCCTGAGCCAGCGCCCCCCTCTGTCTGTATCGTTACTACTGAAGGCTTGACCTTAGCCACAACGTCGATAAAATTGGGAAGCGTTGCCTTATCGCCATCGCAGGGCGGTGGTTGCCAGGTGGGGTCAATCGGGGTAGCCGCTGGCTGTGTAGGGGTGGGAGCAGTCGGCGATTCTTCCACCTCGGGTGTTTGCGGCAGCCAATCACCGGCTATGTCTGCTATCCAGGTGCAGCCACTGCCCAGCAGGGTAAAGGATAGGAGGAGAAGGCCGATTAGGAGATATTTTGGCTTTGTCCTTTTCATTAGCTGTTATTGTAGCACGCGCATATCTTTATGGCAATTGTTAGTTGTTTACTCATATAGTACCGCATCCTGTCCTTATTTGTTATTGCGAGCCGAAGGTGCGGTAACCTCAAGCGCTATTTCTGTGAGCTCAGGTAGATGCAGATTGCCCCACAGGTGGCTACGTTCAATGATTCTGCTTTTCTCCGTATAATGGCAATTCTGACCCGGTGGTCTGCCATATTCATTAGTATGGGTGTGGGGCCAGCAGCTTCATTGCCCAGTGCCAGCAGGAGCCTGTCTTGACAGCGGAGAACCGACGGCTCATCGATACCGCCGAGTTCAGCAACAGCGATAGAATATCCGCTCTTCTTCAGTGTCTCCGCCAGTTCGAGGTAGTGGGGGGTTCTCCTCAGCCATAGCGATAGTGTACTGCCGGCGGTTGCCTGGCCACACTTCGGTGATAGCGGGTCAGCGCATTTCTCACTGAGGATAACCCCGGCATAATCAAAGGCGGCGGCAGTGCGGATGAGGGTGCCCACATTCCCCGGGTCCTGGATATCTTCGAGCAGCAGGACTCTGCCGCCGCTATCCTGAGGCAGTCGGTCGGAGTAGATACCCTGAGGGATACGGACGACGGCGATAGGCCCCTGGGGTGTTTTGGTGAAGCAGATGGTGCGGAACTGGCTCTCGGTAACCTCCTGTCGGGGGTAATTAGAATAAACAGAGGGCAGCTCTTCTTTCGTTATAATCTCGGTTATCTCATCCGGGCGGCTCTCGATAATCTGCCTGATAGCCCGGTCCCCTTCGATAAGAAACACCCCGGCTTCCCGCCGCCCCTTTGTAGTGGCAAGCATCTTATACCATTTGATGGGCTTTAAGGGAGTGGTTCTATTACTTGGTGTTTGTGGCATACATTCCCCCCTTTATCTGTACAAGCGGTGTGCATCATCGATGCTGTTAGTATAGCCAAGCATACATAATAGACACTTTAATCTGCTCGATAAGTCCTGTCAAGAGCCACGTCAAGGTTTGCTTAATAGGCTATTCTCCTCTACAGCAGGGTATAGTTGACATAAAGTTTACCATAGCATAAACAGACGCTCCGGGTAAAAAATCCCCCCCGCCTTACCTATGGCGGGGGGGATTGACTCCGAAACAAAGCGTTTCTAAGCTAAGAAACTACCTTGACCAGTTTACACCTTAGGCAGTTCGGCCAGTGACTCTTTTAGCTGATCTTCGGGAAATTCATAGTCCTCGAGTTTACCGGAGAGGTAAGCATCGTAGGCGGCCAGGTCAACGTGCCCGTGTCCGCTGTGGGCGAGCAGGATGGTCTTCGCCTCACCGGACTCCCGGCACTTGAGGGCTTCGTCAATAACCACCTTGATGGCGTGCATCGGTTCCGGGGCGCTGAGGATACCTTCAGTACGAGCAAATGTGATTCCCGCCTCGAAGGTAGCCAGTTGGTGTACTGCTCTGGCTTCCATCAGGCCCAGTTTGTGAAGGTGGCAGATAATCGGCGCCATACCGTGGTAGCGCAGTCCTCCGGCGTGGACCGGCGGCGGGATAAAGCCATGGCCCAAGGTATACATCTTGAGAAGGGGGGTCAGTCCAGCCACATCGCCGAAGTCATAGGCGTATGGTCCCCTGGTCAGGGTGGGGCAGCTTGCCGGTTCAACGCCGATGATTTGCAGGTCCGGCTTGGCTCCGCTGATCTTGTCCCTCATCCAGGGTATAAACTGCCCGGCGAAGTTTGAGCCGCCTCCCATACAGCCTACGATGATATCAGGATAGGCGTTGGCCATCTCCATCTGCAGCCTGGTCTCCTCACCGACGATGGTCTGGTGCAGCAGGACATGGTTGAGCACGCTGCCCAGGGAGTAGTGGGTGTCCTCACGGGGGGCGGCATCCTCGACTGCCTCACTGATAGCCAGTCCCAGGCTGCCGGGGCAGTCGGGGTCTTTCGCCAGCATATCCCGTCCTGCCTTGGTGTCGGGGCTGGGACTGGGGACACACTGGGCACCCCAGGTTTCCATCATAACACGGCGATAGGGCTTCTGGTCGTAGCTGATCCTGACCATATATACCTTGAGTTCAATATCAAAGAACATACAGCCCATTGCCAGGGCGCTGCCCCACTGCCCGGCTCCGGTCTCGGTCGCTATCCGTCTGATGCCCTCTACCTTGTTGTAGTACGCCTGGGCGACTGCGGTGTTGAGTTTGTGACTGCCCGCCTGGCTGGTCCCTTCGTACTTGTAGAAAATCTTGGCCGGCGTGTCCAGCCGCTTCTCCAACTGGTGTGCCCGATGCAGAATCGTCGGTCTCCAGGTGCGGTAAATCGTCTGCACCTCTTCCGGAATCTCGATGTAGCGCTCCGGGCTGAACTCCTGCATGATAAGCCCCATCGGAAACAGCGGCGCTAAATCGTCGGGGGTTACCGGCTGCTTGGTACCCGGGTGTAAGACCGGCGGCAGGGGCTCGGGGAGGTCGGGCAGGATGTTATACCATCTGGTCGGCATCTTTTCTTCGTCAAGAATGAACTTTGTTCTCTCCAATTTTACCTCCTGCTAATTTTTTTTTAGCTTATAGTGTGGGCTAGCTTTTTCATTAACCCTGTTGGAGTGCCTTTATAATACGGTAACCATCATAGCATATTCTGTTTCCAATTTCTTGCTCTGATATTTAGTGGCCCTGGTCTAAAGCCTGGCGGATGCTCAGGGTAAAGGATTTCAGGGCAGATAGAGAGCTATCCTCTTCTATTAGTTGAATAATACGGCTGCCGATGATAACGCCATCGGCCGAGCTGGTTACCTGCCTGGCCTGCTCCGGGCTGGATATGCCGAAGCCGACACAAAGCGGTTTAGCGGTCTTTTCCCTGACACGCTGTACGAAACCATCAAGCTCCAGGGGCAGGCTCTCTCTTGCCCCGGTAACGCCGGTTAGCGAAACCAGGTAGATAAATCCTGCTGACCTTTGTGTTACCAGGGAGATACGTTTCCCGGAGCTGGCGGGGGTCAGTAGATATATCGAGTCGAGTCCGAACTCCTCCATGCTTGTTTCAAGCTCCTCACCTTCTTCCGGGGGCAGGTCGGGAATTATCAGGCCATCAACCCCGGCTCGGCTTGCCGAGTGGCAGAAGGCCTTCAGCCCGAAGCTGAGTATCGGATTATAGTAGCTCATAAACACCAGGGGCGTGGCTATCTCACGGCGCAGCCTATCGGCAACCTCCAGGCAGACCTGGGGGGTAATACCCTGCTTGAGGGCGTGGTAGCTTGCTTTCTGGATGGTGGCACCGTCGGCCAGGGGGTCGGAGAATGGGATACCCAGTTCGATAATATCGCAGCCGCTGTGGGCAAGGAGAGTAGCTGCTTTATGGGTTACCTCGGGGTCGGGGTAGCCCACGGTGAGGTAGGCAATGAGTGCCTTATATCCCGGTCTAAAGATAGCTTCGATACGGCTCATAGTTTAATCCCCATTTCCCCGGCAACGATATCCAGGTCCTTGTCCCCTCGACCGGAGAGGTTTACTACTATCAACTGGTCCCGGGCTAGCCCGGCGGCCAGTTTGGCGGCGTAGTAGATGGCATGGGATGATTCCAGCGCCGGGATGATGCCCTCGGTAACGCTGAGGAGTCGAAAGCCTTCCAGTGCCTCTTCATCCGTGACACCGACGTAGTTGGCACGGCCGCTGTCCTGATAGTAGCTGTGCTCGGGACCTACTCCGGGATAGTCCAGCCCGGGGGCGATACTGTGGGTCTCCCATATCTGACCGTTCGGGTCCTGAAGCAGGCGTGACTTGGTGCCGTGTAGTATCCCGGTCCTTCCACTGACCAGTGTTGCCGAGTGATGGTCGGTTTGAAGACCCTGTCCGGCAGCTTCAACGCCGATGAACTTGACGGTTTTGTCGCTGTAGAAGGGGTGAAACAGCCCGATGGCATTGCTGCCGCCGCCAACGCAGGCAACCAGGTAGTCAGGCAGGCGATTATAGATGGCGGTGACCTGTTCTTTGGCCTCCTCGCCGATTATTGACTGAAAGTCGCGGGCAATCAACGGATAGGGGTGGGGTCCCACCACGGAACCAAGCAGGTAGTAGGTGCTCTCGACATTAGTTACCCAGTCACGGATTGCTTCGTTGATGGCATCCTTAAGGGTACGGCTGCCTGAGTTTACCGGGCGTACCTCCGCACCGAGCAGTTTCATGCGGAAGACATTGGCTGATTGGCGCTTGATGTCCTCTGCACCCATGTAGATGATGCAGTGCAGATGGAACATGGCACATACCGTGGCAACTGCCACTCCGTGTTGTCCGGCACCGGTCTCGGCAATGATTCGTGCTTTGCCCATCCGTTTCGCCAGCAGCCCCTGCCCCAGGGCATTGTTAATCTTGTGGGCACCGGTGTGGGCCAGGTCTTCCCGTTTCAGCAGGATGATAGCGCCGCCCATCTTTGCTGATAGCTGCTCGGCTGGATATAGCGGGGTAGGTCTGCCGACATACTGCCGGCATAGCTGCTCAAACTGCTGCTCGAAGGCAGGGTCGGCCCGGGCGTCGCGGTAGGCCTGCTCCAGCTCACCAAGCGCCGGCATCAGTGTCTCGGGGACAAACTTGCCCCCGAACTCGCCGAAGTACCCCCGTTCGTTAGGTAACTGCCTATTCCTTTCTCCCATCGGCTCTCCTTACTGCGCCAACAAAGGCTTTGATTCTGGCTATATCCTTTATCCCGTTTGATTCCACACCGGAGGAGACATCAACGCCCCATGGTGATACCATCTCAATTACCCGGGCCACGGTCTCCGGGGTGAGTCCGCCAGCGATAATTGCAGGAAATCGTCTGGCTACCTCTCGAAACAGCTCCCAGTCGGAGGTTATCCCCGTTCCACCATAGCTGCCTTTGACCAGAGAGTCGAGAAGGTAAAGGTGCCGCTGGCTGGATAGAACCCTGTCTCCGCTGGCTAAGGCATCACAGATTTCCTCGGGGTCTTGTCCCTGGCCTACCCGCACCGCCTTAATCAGGGGCCGGTTAATCTCGCAGCAGTACGCCCAGGACTCGTCACCGCTTAGCTGGACACAGTCCAGATTGCAAGCGGCGGCGGTCTTGTTTACCACGGGGGCAGGTACATTAACGAAGACCCCCACCACCTTGGTTGTATTACTGCGTCCCTTAATTGCACTCACTATCTCCTGTGCCTGAGCCACACTTACCTGCCGCTGGCTGGGGGCAAAGACCAGTCCGATAAAATCGCTGCCGGCCTCGATTGCCGCCAGGGCGTGCGACTTTTCTGTGATGCCGCAAATCTTGACCTGGGTCATAGCATCAGCTCCCTTATCTTGGCCTTAATATCAGCGGCGGTAACCAGAGCCTCACCAACCAGTATCGCATTGACCCCCCACCCCTTCAGCTTTTCTACATCAAGCCGGCTGCTGATGCCGCTTTCACTGACCACAATTTGCTGCTCGGGCAGCAGTGGCCGCAGCCGGCGGGTGGTATTAATATCAACAGCAAAGGTACTCAGGTCCCGGTTGTTGATGCCGATAACTTGAGCCTCGGCATGGAGCGCCCGGTTTATCTCGGCTTCATTGTGGGCCTCGACCAGGCACCCCATACCGAGGCTATGGCTTAAGGAAAGCAGCTCAGTGAGCTGCTGCTGGCTCAAGATAGCTGCTATTAACAGCAGTGCGTCGGCGCCATAGGCTGCCGATTCGTATACCTGGTAGGGGTCGAAGATGAGGTCCTTTCGTAGTAGCGGCAGGTGGACCTCTGCCCTGATAGCAGCCAGGTGGTCGATGCTGCCGCCAAAGTAGTTTGCCTCGGTGAGTACCGAGATGGCTGCCGCACCATCTTCAGCATATTCCCTGGCCAGCGTAACGGGACTGAAATCGGCGCAGAGCATCCCCCGTGATGGTGATGATTGCTTTACCTCGGCAATCAACTGTATCCGGCCCTGATTGAGGGCGGCACCAAAGTCGAGTGGCACTCGTCGCTGAGTAGCCCGTTCTTCTAAAGCGGCCAGGGGCACCTCCTGCTTCCTTGCCTTAAGCTCATCTCTTTTATCAGCAATAATCTTATCTAGCATGCTGTTTACCATTACTGCCCTTCCGGTCCAGGCTCTGGCTTAAGTTTACCAGGGACTCCAGTTTTTCCAGGGCCCTGCCGCTGTCAATCACTTCTTCGGCAAGGCGTGCTCCTGCTGCCAGGTCCGGGGACCTTCCGCCGGCGACCAGGGCGGCCGCTGTATTCATAACGGCAATATTACGTTTGGCTCCTCGCTCTCCGCTCAAGATGCGGCGCATTATCTCAGCGTTATCTTCGGGTGTACCGCCCTTAATCTCCTCGGGGTTTGCCTCCTCAAAGCCGAAGTCCTTCGGTGAGACCTCATAGGGGGGTAGTACCCCGTCCGGAGTAACCTCCCAGATCAGAGACTGGCTGCTTATAGAGATTTCGTCCTTGCCGTCTTTGCCGTGTACCACCAGGGCATGCTTGTTACCCAGGCGGTGCAGGACGTGGGCCGTTTTTTCACCCAGCTCGATGGCCGGCACGCCGATGACCTGGAACTCAGCCCGGGTCGGGTTGGTCAGGGGACCCAGAATGTTGAATACGGTGCGGATGCCAATCTCCCGACGGGTGGCGGCAGCAAACTTCATCGCCGGGTGGAAGATGGTCGCCAGCATAAAGCACAGGCCGATTCTCTCCAGGCACTCGGCTACCGCCTCTGCCCCGAGGTCAATCTTAACCCCCAGCACTTCCAGGACATCGGCGCTGCCGCAGCGACTGCTCATTGCCCGGTTGCCGTGTTTGGCTACCTTAAGCCCGGCGCCGGCTGCTATCAGGGCAGCTGCCGTGGAGATATTGGTGCTTCCGGACTTATCGCCTCCCATGCCGCAGGTGTCAATCACCGGTGGGGTTGTCCTGACCGGGATGGCCTTATCCCGCATAACGCTGGCCAGTCCGGCAATCTCATCTACGGTCTCCCCTTTAACCCGCAGCGCCGTAACCAGAGCGGCAATCTGAGACGGCGTTGCCTCACCGCTCATTATCTCTCCCATTAGTGCTGAAGCCTGCTCAAAGGTGAGCGAACAGCCATCGGTGACGGTTTCAATGGCTTCTCTAATCATTTTTCTTGCTGCCTCCCGTAGTCAAGGAAGTTTTTCAGCAACTCCTTGCCTACCTCGGTCATAATCGACTCCGGGTGAAACTGGATACCCTCAACAGGAAACCGGCGGTGTCGCAGGCCCATAATGATGCCGTTTGCTGTTCGGGCGCTGACCTCGAGGCAGTCGGGCAGGCTATCACTCATTACTGCCAGGGAGTGGTAACGAATGGCGGGGAAGGGGTTGTCCAGACTCTTAAAGAGCCCCCTACCGTCGTGGTAGATAAGCGAGGACTTGCCGTGCTTGATTTCACCGGCGCGGCCGACCCTGGCCCCGTAGCTGTAGCCGATGCACTGGTGTCCCAGGCAGACGCCCAGGATGGAGAGCCTGCCCCCGAACTCACGGATAACCTCATTGGATATGCCGGCCTGCTCCGGAGTACCCGGTCCCGGTGAGATGACGATGCGTTGGGGTGACCTGGCATTGATTTCCTCCAGGCTTACCCTGTCGTTACGGACTACCCATACCTCCTCTCCCAACTCGCTTAAGTACTGGAAGAGATTGTAGGTAAAGCTGTCGTAATTATCAATCAGCAGCAGCATGACTTACTAGCTCCGCCTGTTCTATCGCTGTTATCAATGCCTGGGCCTTGTTCAGGCTTTCCTGGTATTCACACTCAGGGATGCTGTCGGCGACAATGCCTGCCCCGGCCTGGGTATAGGCAACACCATCCTTGAAGATGCTGGTGCGGATGTTGATGGCGGTATCCATATTGCCGGAGAAGCCGAAGTATCCCACTGCGCCGGCATAGGGACCTCTCTTGCCCGGTTCCAGCTCAGCGATAATCTCCATCGCCCGAATCTTGGGTGCTCCCGAGACTGTCCCGGCCGGGAAGCAGGCGCGCAGGGCATCAAACTGGGAAAGGTCGCTCCTCAGTTTGCCCTCAACATGGGATACCAGGTGCATAACGTGAGAATAGCGCTCGATACCCATAAGCTGCGTTACCTTAACTGTACCCGGTTCGCTGACCCGTCCGATATCGTTACGCCCCAGGTCAACCAGCATAATATGCTCGGCGCACTCTTTCTCATCGCTCTTAAGGTCTTCTTCCAGGGCCAGATCCTGGGTATCGTTCTTGCCCCGGGGGCGGGTGCCGGCGATGGGGTGGTTGGATACTATCCCGTCTTCCACCCTTACCAGGAGCTCAGGGGATGCCCCCACGATGTGGCAGTCGCCCAGGTTGAGGTAGTACATATAGGGCGATGGGTTGAGAGAGCGCAGTGCCCGGTACAGGGTAAAGGGGCTGGCGTTGGTCGGCCTGGCTAGCCTCTGAGACAGGACCACCTGGATTATATCACCGGCATAGATGTACTCCTTAGCCCGGCGCACTCTTTCCTCAAACTCTGTCTGAGAAAGGTTTGATGAGGCTGGAGCTAGGGATTGCGAAGAGGAAGCAGATGAAGAGTGTCGAGGGCTAATCGGCTGCCTCAGCCTCGCTACTAACCTGTCGATCTTATCGGTTGTCTCGTGATAGGCTGTCTCAACATCGCCGTTTATATGAGCGTGGGAGACTACCTTTATCTTATGGGTGAGGTGGTCGAAAATGAGCAGGGTATCCGCCAGCATAAATACGGATTCTGGGAGTCCCAGTGGGTCAGGCTCGGGAGAGGGTAGTTCCTCAAAGTAGCGGGCGACCTCATATCCCAGGTAGCCGACCATCCCTCCGTGGAAGCGGGGTAGGCCGCTGGTGGTTACCAGCCGGAACCGGGCAAGCTCCTTTTCTATTAGGGGTAAGGGGTCGATGGGATTATTACTCTCGGTCTTCAGGACCAGGGCAGGCTCGGTACCGATAAAGCTGTAGCGGGCCAGCTGCTCACCGCCCTCGACACTCTCGAGGAGGAAGGAGTAGTCGCCACGGGCTATCTTGAGATAGGCAGATACCGGTGTTTCCAGATCAGCCATAATCTCACAATAGACCGGAATCAGATTACCATATCCGGCCAGTTCTCTGACTTCACCCAGGGTAGGGTAATACATATTATCTCCTTAAGTATTAAACAAAAACTCCCGCCCCCATAAAGGGGCGGGAGTTTAACTTCCGCGGTACCACCCTTCTTAGCCCCCGCTCCATACTCAAGAGCCAAGGACTATCTCTATCAGATACAGAGGCAAGAATCTACCTCAATACCCTGGAATCTGATAACGCTTCCCCTGCGTCAAGACCTACTTTTTGTTGATTCAGCAAATTTCAGCCTGCAGCTCCCAAGTCCATTCACCTTCTGCGCCAGCACCGGCTCACACCCTACCCGGCTCTCTGAGCCTCGCTTGAAGGTTACTACTCTTGTTCACAGCCTTTACGATATTCTATTGGATAGAACGTTAACATAATATTAACCGGTTGTCAACAGCTATCCACCTGTTTGTCAAGACTCTTTAGAAATGTCCTCTGGTTTAGCTCATTAGAAATGTCCTCTGGTAACCTCACACAGGTAATGCCTGGCTGGTGCGTTGA
>SDBT01003240.1_pt1 | contig 28282 bp, 21 predicted proteins | sample 2277101 | NCBI WGS metagenome assembly SDBT01 (sample SAMN10404973, study PRJNA504765) | marine sediment metagenome | isolation source: marine sediment core GS10_PC15, 103 cmbsf | place: Arctic Ocean: Southern Knipovich Ridge | collected 2010 | reverse complement strand
GTCGGCGGGCCTACCCCGTTGCTGCGGCCAAAGATAAGGTGGTTGCCGGTAACGGTCGGGGTGTAGGAGCCGGTGGTGGCGATAGTGGTTTCTGTGCCGTCGATGACAACCGACCCGGCCTCATAGTCATCTACGAAGTCGGCGAACAGCGAAGTGGGTAGCGCAATGAGGTAGGCACCGAAGTCACTGTGGTTGGCGTTGGCGGCTTCCTCTGTCCCATACAAGGTCACATCGGGGGTGCCGCTAGAAGCCTTATGCCGAATAGCGAACCCGCTGATCCGTTCCTCAGAAGTATCTTCACCCTCAGCCTGAACCAAGGAACGCACCGCAGCGGTGCTGGTGTCGTAGGCAGCGTGCAGACGGTGACTATACCAACGGCCCGCCGAATTAACATTGACCTTCGCCCCGCCGAGGATCAGATACTCGTCAGTCCCCAAGGCAGCGCCGGGGAGTTGAGCGACGATTGTAGTGTCAACCGTAGACGAATATTCCCCGTCCCCCCCGCTGTCCGTATTCGACAGATCGGCATAATGAGCAGCTATATGCTCGACATAACCAGTACGGAAATCGACCTGGTGTACGTTAAGTGTGCCAGTGCCGGTACTCAGCCACACAACGGCTGTTAGACCCTCCATCTTGGCGGCTGTCCAGCCTCCCGATGGTGCAGGGATATTAATCGGTGCCGACCAAGTTTCCTCGTTAGCGCCACTATTTTCGACAACGAACGTACCCGAAACAAGCGAGTCGCCACCGTCAAGAATCTCGAACCCCACCACACTAGCACTGGTTATGCCTACAAGGAATTGGACCGTTACTGGTAGGAGAACATCGCCCGAAGTTGGATGAGTGTTACCTGCGATCCTGATTTCATTAGTGGTTGCTGTCCCTGTCGTAGCAACAGAGGCCAGCGTAGATTCATCCCCATCTGCAATGTTAGAGTCGTTAGTCCATACTCCGTCGTTGTCGGTAACGGACCCATCCCAATGCCCAGACTCGCCGATGGCGTCCAGGTCGAGAAGGACCAAGCTCATTTGATCGGTGTACTGAGTGCCACCGTCAGGCTGTGATACGTCAAGCGTCACGTCGCCTGGCGAGGCGTCGGTCTTGAACGAGCGGACCAAGAACCCCGCATGTAGCCCCGTAGAGGTATTCTCCTGGGCTTCGACACTGTGTTCTAGGTACGCCCCAAGAGAGGCATCATCTACCGAGTTAAGTTGCCAGACGTGACGATCAAGCCCGTTGTCACCGCCGCCGAGGAAACGGCAAATGGCGAGGTACTTAGTGTTCGCCGTCAGTGACGCACCCGAGATGGTGAGGACCGACGTTGAGGTAGTATCGGAACTTAGCGCGTTATCTTCGACGTGGACGTGGGTGAGTTCAGCCATTAACTCACACCCATGAGAACGTTATGCGTGAATCGAAAGTCTCCAACCTTGCGAGCCATAAAGACTCACCCCGTTAAGGCGTAAGGTCGTAAGTGGCAACTCCGGTACCGGCATGCTGAATTGTGAAATCAGCGGCGGTAGCGGACGCGGACGTAACGAAGTCCTGTAGCAATACCAACTGGTCAGTGGCAGACGACCCTACTAGGAAGTAGAATACGCCAGCCATAGCGTCAACGATAGTCACCGCACTATATAGGGTGTCAGTCATGTCGAACGTCAACACGCCAGTCGCGATTGTCAACTCAGTACCCGTAACAACAACACCACCAACGGTGTAGCCTGCCCCGGTAACTTCGGCAGTCAAGTCGGCATGGAAATCATGAGCGTTGTAGTCCGGTGTGTACCCGTCCTGAACCAACGCTTCCTTGTTAGTCTCGGCTTCCATGTCCTCGCCTGCTGCATCAGTTAGCATCTTCTCAAAAGTTAGAAGATAATTTCCTGCTGCTCCAATAGCCATTTATGCGACCTCCCTTCCTAGTGTAACGCCTGCTGCGGGGAGCGGACGATACTCGTCCCTATACTCCTGCCTAGCGGCACGTAGCTTGCCCGCGAGCGCAATGTCACGCGGATAGCTACCCCTCTTGTTAGCAATCCAACGCTTTTCAAGATCGTTTAGCTTACTCAAAGAACGCCGCCCCCGAATGCTGAGTTTCCTACTGTTGTTTGCCAATTTAGTTCCTTGCCTGTAGCCTTATGTATCCAACGCCCGTTACGCCAATCCCACTTGTCTGTGAAGCCTTCATTTTCGCTGAACTTTTCACGTATGGTGGTGGGCCTGGCAAGAGCGGCCACCCTACCCGACCAGTAGTCAGTATGGGTGACGGTGCCCTTGTTGGAAACTTGGCCTGTCTTGGCAATTCCTTCCGTCCGTTTCCTAAAACGTAGATCATTGTAAGGTCGAACATCGGCGGCGCTCTTGCCCCGTTGCGTATGGTGAGAGCAATTTTCTACCCTACCGTAAGCCCATCCGTCCCTACATACGTGTTCAACCATGCCCCTACTCTCGTTATTCCGCGTGCGCGTCGTCACTATCTATGTGGTCATCCAGCCGACCGGCGATGACCTTCGTGAACTCATGATTGTACTCAACCATCTGTCCGATGGTCTTGCCGTTGTTAGTGGAAACCTTCTTGTTCACACGAGAAGAAGCACGCCACGCAGCGAGGGCTGCGATGGTTGCGGGGATAGCGGCGGCAAGTGATTCCACAATCTTGTCCACTACACAAGCGTTACCGAGTCTCCACGACTCAGCCCCGCCTCCGTCGTCGGTGCAATAGACGCACGGAACAAGTCCTTGAACTCGCCCCAACGATTAGGGTTGGGGATAACCTCATTCAACCAGTAGTCCTTATTGCCCGTAACGTTCGGGTTGCCAGCATTGAAAGCACCCTCAACATAGGCGATTAGTATTGTTTCCATGTTCTCATCAACCGTATAACCCGGAACAGTATTCCAATCCACCTGAGTACGCTCAGGCGGTACGTTGATCTGCCAATGCATGAAGTCACCAATGGCCCAGCCGAGCCACATCCACATCTGTTCGCCTTCAAGATTCTTGATCCCCTCAACGGCACGCACCTGCTCTAGCGTGTACTTACATACAGCAGGGAACCAAGGCTCATCGAAATCTTCCTCACGTATACGAGTACGAATGTACTTGTTGTAGTTGTATTCGATATCGTAAGCGGCGACGTAATTATGGATAGAGCAGCCGCGCCCATCCGCCTGACAAATTTGACCGGCGATGCCGTTCGGACACCACCGCCTAGAGCCAATGAAGCCATCATCAGAAGGTACATAGCCTGACCCTAGGTGGCCTTCCTCCAATGCAGACACCGCATCATGCAAGATGGCCTGCTCGTATACACCACTCTCCCAGATAGTGTCACCCCTACCAAAGAACCCCCCCAACCTGCGTTGCCCTGGTGAGCAGCGATACCATATCCACCAGTTCCGAACCTGTTGTGTAAATGCCATCAGCCTACTACCCCCATCAGATATTCTACTTGTGCCTCTAGCTCGCCAATGCGAGCCTCGGCCTTGTTAGCCTTGGCTGCCAATACAGCCAAGATTGCACGGTTCTGATAGTCGTCTACCTCTCCCGTATCCACCTTATATATAGCAGCATCAGGCAAGTCGCGGGCGATATGGTCAGCGATCAGGCCGTAGCGGTGGTTGCCCTCAACATAAAAGTCAGACGGGTAAAGCGGAACGTCAGCCAACTCTGGGGCATCCGTGATCTTCGTCTTATATACCGCTGCGCTACTATCTCGCCTTAGCTCATAGATAGCACCAGACAAGTTCACCCACATAGCGTTCGACCCAGGGGCACCAGCAGTAGAGGGGGCATAGTCGATGAAGTGGTGGCCGTTGCGAGCAGAGATTTCGTTCCCGCCCCCTCCGAGGACGAGGCCGAGACTGTTCCCCATCGAGAACCCGATCGTGTCGGAGGCGATCCGGTACATGCCGGTGTTTGCGTCACCGACCCATGTATACGTGGGGGCAGCAACGTCGCCGACACCGCCGACCCTGATCGCAGCACTACCGGCGGTGATCCCATCGAAAGCGCGTAGGTAGTCACTCGCAAGCGATAGCCTTCGCCCAGAACTGACAGTCCACGCGATCCCGTTCGTTGTGTACCGATACATGCCAGTGTCTTGATCGCCCTCAAACCCATACGACGGGTTGGAGGCTGACCCGGCGGTGATGCTGATGCGTGCCGCACCAGTAACAGTCTGAGCAGTCAAGTAGCCCGCCCCCATAATCCAACGCCTAGCACTACTGCCCATCGCATGCGAGATTTCATTCGCACCTGAACGGTATGCACCCAGATCAGCGTCACCATCAAACGAGTAGGCGGGCGCTGCAAGTGTTCCGAAGTCCGACTGAATCTGCTTGCTCATCAGTATCTTGGCGGCGTCTACAGTGAGAATTCCATTAGACAATGCGCCGATACCAAGCTGGATCAAAGCATCATCAATATGGTTATCAGAAGTAAGGCGTACCCAGGGCAGATCATTCCCCGTCCACAAGGCACCATTAAGATACAGATCAAAGCGCCTATTAGAACCACCCTCAGTCGCTAGTCCAGGTAGAATGTTGGCCTTAACATCGGGATCGTTGCCATCCCCGAGAACGTCGCTAAAGCGAATGATCCCACTAGACCCATCAAGCTGAGTGCTAATCGCCGAAGTGTCACCAGCGAAGATATCGCCAGTCACCAACAAGTTGCCGGTCACGTCAATGTCGCCACTGAACACACCATCAACAGCCTGGATGGTACCAAAAATGTCAGCGTTCAGCGCCTTTAGGCGCTTGACAAGCTGGTTAGCTCCAGCCTCGTTCGGGCTAGGAGGCCATATAGGCATTAGGGTGCCCCTACCAACACGATTTCTATGCGAGACTCGTTCGGATCATCCTTCTGAATCAACACCGAAGCAACCCGCACCACATACGTCGTAATATCTGAACGATCAAACGATTCGTAACGGTCAATGAAGGTGATCGTTTCCTCCTTCAAACGCAAGGCAAGGAAGTGGTCGAAGATATCCTTAGCGCGCATGACCTTACCCAACACGTTACTCCCCTGCGTGCCGTCGATAATCAACTTCCAATACGGCACCATCCTGCCCGACAGGCCACGCATGACGATACCCTTCACCTTGGACGGGGAAGTGATGTTCGCTGAGTTCGCATAGTTGAGCCTGTATGTGAACCTAGTGCCAACAACGGGGGTGATAGTTTTCAAGCTAGCGTTCGGATCGGCACTAGTCCATGAGGCGGCGCTACCCTCCGCACCGTCATCCGGCGTCAAGAATAGTTGCCAAGTCTCGCTCGCCTTGATGCCATCAGTCAATAGCTCTACCTCCAGCACGGACTTAGTTTCTCCCGGTAGGGAGAACCCGACATAGTTCGACTCGATATCGTAGCTCTCGCCCGAGTCCACCTGTCCCGAGTAGGGCATGTGATACAGGTCGCCCGACCCGGTATTACCGCCATGCCCAATGAACGGTCCTGCCGCAGCGGTGAACCCTGAATGCATGTGGCCTTCTGTTTGTGCTACTTCAAACATCGGATGAACACCACCACGTACTGAGTCGTATACCCATAGGCGCTTAGTCCCGCCGATTAGTAGCTTCTCCTGATCGGATATAATCATCTTGAATACCATCTCGTCGGGGTCGTTGCCCCTCGCAGACGATAGGGTACCGAGGGACTGTCCATTCCATACGTGGAACAGCACGCGCGGTGCGCCTAGCAAGCTAGAGTCGTTTGTGCCTAGGCGTCCCAGGTCGGAGGTAGCGGCGATGAACAGGTTGCCCATGTGCCACATGAGGTCGATGACAACAGACCCAGGGTTCAGTGTGGCGATAGGTGTACCGATGACGTTGCCCTGCGAATCCCTATCTACGCGAGTGATGTATGGTACAACGGACCCTGCCTGTAGTTCGTTTTTGACTAGGAAGATACCATCACTAGTGCTGAGGGCATTCCGCATCGACCACTTGTGTACCCAAGGGGCAGCGGGTGAGGCAATACTATCGAGCCAGTCGATACCGTTCCCATCATCGAACACTTCGCTGATGGCTGGTGTGCCCTTGGGTGTAAGAATCTTCTGGAGTGTATCTGAATCCCATACGTGTAGTTCGCCTTCGTGAATAAAGATCGTTGAGCCGTAAGTACCCGTAATAGCGGTAGTCACTTCGCCCTGCGTAGACCCAATAGTGGTGAAGCTCACCCTGTTGTCCGACAGGTGGAACAGGTCCGTTCCGTCAAACGCCAAGTCGATAGGTACGTCAGCGTTAGGAATGCGGGAAGTCTCGCTGATCGTAGTGATGACCCCATCCCGCCAACGCTCAACGTCATGGTACGTACCGCCGTCATCACCCACCGAGTAGGCAGTTCGGTAGTCCGTCTGTACCCACTTGCTGTGATTCTCCAACCCACTATCGTTCAAGTCTACACGAGTAGCCTGCGGGTACAGCGAACCTGGCTCACGCAACGGGTCGAACCCGTCACTGATGAAGTACGAAGTGACACTGTTCTGGTCAATGATCGGACGCTCCCACGCCGACCCACCAGCCCAGCTAGTCTGGAACAGGGTGCGTAGGTCGCCACGACTGGCTAGCTGCGTACCGCTCTGAGTTTCAATCTCTTGGAAATCGACCATAGCGCGCGTAGCGCCCTGCTCGTACCCCTCACCAGGGACCACGATCAAGTCCATCCCGTCGATACTTACATCCCAGCGATTACTCATATTAGCCCCGGTCGATAGCGAAGCTGATTACCACGTCGCGGCTCAAATCTTCATTGAACGCCTGCTTCTGGGTAACAAAGTCGGTCCACAAATCGTCAGATGACAGGGTAACCCTGTTCTGCGAATCCTTCTTAGCAGCTTCTAGCTTCGCCTCTACTAGCGCCGACCCGAGGGCGAGCGCAGCCGCACCTGTAGCGATCATGCTTATCATGGCAGGCGTCGAGGTAGTGTCAGCCAACGTGACACGACGCTTCACCGTGTAGAAAACAAGCGACCCATCGGACGCGTCGAACGACCCCATCTTGCCAGAAGGGAAATCCCCAATCGGCGCGTTCTTTGTAATGGCGTACGGAATCTGTAGATACTGTCCGCCTATCTTCTGCCACGCCGCCACGATTTCCTCATCCCTAGTGTCAAGGTCTACCTGACCATCAGACAGGTCAGGAGTCACCGTATCAGCATCCATCGTGAACACCTGCGGCCACAAGAACCTACCAATCACGGCATCTATTTTGTCGAACATCATGGCCTCCCCCACGAGGGGGCTAATCTCAAAAATGGTAGACGCTACTGAAACGGAGTCAGCCCACGCTGCGCCTTCGTACCCGTTGACGCCGGTAATGGTGTCTGTTGCTACCGACAGCACGTATACGCTGAACGCGTTAGCGGCGTCCGCTGCCGCATACACTGACAGAATATCAGCGGGCCTAGCATCCGTCCCGTCAGCTATGTCGAAGGTAACAATATCGCCAGTCACGCTCGTAGTTCCAGCGCCCTGCACTAGCGTAGGCTTCTCGCCTAGGCCGGTACCGTAAATGTACTGACGTGCCTCGTCACGAATATCAATCGCATTAATCGCCATCGGCTACTCGTTCCATGATCCGTTCGTTATCCTTCTCATCCTTCATGTTCCCAAACTTCTTGTCCAGCTTGAACAGGTCGTGGTGCCTGTAGCCACGCTCGGCAGCTTCCACCGCTACCTCTGTAACGTCGGTGGGGTCTAGCCCAGCCTGTCGAGCGTCACGGAAGGCGTTCATGTCCCTATCGAACCCCTTCATATGCCACTGATGGGCCGCTGAATCGTTATACCCACCAGGCACCGTACCCACATACACCGTACCGTATACCCAGCCGGTCTTACGAGTATCGTTGCATGGCTGGCATGCGGCTGCATGCTGCCAACTATTAGGATCATGTACTAGGATGCTGTGTACCCCGCTGTTGAGAGAGCAGCCACTAGGCCGTTCTCGTCCGTGAATGTATGTGACTGTCCGCCTCGCCACCAGAAGTTAGCGTCTGCTATATCCTGAGTGGTCAGACTGTCTGAACCGGGGAAAGTAGTGATCGCCCACGAACCGTTGTACTCCGCGGTAACTAGCTTCCCCCGGTCCATAGCTTCCCACTTCGGCCAGAACGAAGGTAGCTTCCCTCGCTTCAAGCGAAAGTCGGTCGTATGAGCGGATGCTGTCAAATCTAGTGTACTCATCACTCCTTACAACACGTAGCGATATGTTCGCATTCCATAAGGAAAGGCCACCGCTGCGGCGATGGCCTTCCTGTTAACTTGTGTCGGCGTTCTGTTGCCAGGTCGCCGTTGACCCCGAACTGATTCAAAGAGTGAGCAGAGTGCTAACCTAAGTTTAGTTAGCGCCGATGCTCGATGCTGCGAGCAGACGTTCTGTTGCCGCTGACCTTAGGCCACCGAACCCGAAGTATCCGTACCAGCCGATAGGCTGCCAACGCATCAACAGGTCAGTGACAGGGCCAATGACGATAGAAGGTGGGACTGTCTCGGCCTCAGCCAACGCATCCTTACCAATGAAGTAAGTTGTGTATGTGTCCACGGTACCAGCACCGCCATCGGCGTTAAGCAACGCACGAGAACTGTTGATGAATCGGAATCCACCGAATAGTCCTAGTTCGTTGTTATAAATCTGGTCTGTGTTCACATACTGCGCGGGTGCGACCCAGGCTCCGTCGCCTGTTTCAGACTTCAAGTCATATGAAACGTGAGGGTGGATCAAAGAGAAGAAGTTGCCAGCAAACGGAAGGACGTTAGCCGCTTCCAATTCGGCATGCTTCTGCCTGACCTCACTCGCGGTCATAATGTCAGTAGCCGTAATAGCTGCTTCCGTTGCCTGACCCACGTAAGTCTCCGTACCAGCGGCGTCGAGCGCAACTGCTGCGATCTTGTCCACTGAATCGACCATGTTCCAAGCGACGAGCGAAGCTGCGTCAGAATCGAAATGGTTCAAGTACGAATCACTACGGATAACAATGGTCTTGTTGATTCCATTGCCATGCTCTGCTGGAGTCACCTGAACGCTTGTATCCGCTAGGGCTACAGGCGTAATGTCAACTGTCTCAGATAGAGCGGATACCGCTGCGGTCATGTCAGTCCAAAAGCGGAAGTTAACAGGCGTACCGGGTGACGTTACGTCGCCCGCCTTTACCTGTGCAAACGCTGAAAACTGAGGTAGCGCACGGAGAGCAAACATCGCGGTCCTGTCAAAAGACTCTAGAACCTGATTGCTCAGAGTAGTTGATGACACGAATGCCATCTATAAATCACTCCTATGTGATTAAATCCCTACCTTGACTTTCCCCTACTGGTTAACGATATCCGCTACAGCCTCAGCGAAGGTGTCGAGGCTAGAGGATGTTTCCTCAACGGCGTCGATACGCCTGCTGAGGTTCTGCATATCAGAGTCTTGGTTCGCGTCTGCCACCTGCGAAGCAAGGTCTGTGACTCCGGCTACATCTTCGGCGGTTTTGTCATCGTCCTGGTCAGGACTAGACTTGCCGTCATCCGATGCGTCAGTATCATCACCAGTATCCGAGTCGGCCTTACCCAAGTTGCGATCCGACAGCCAAGCTGCCACGCTATCCTCGGTAAGTTTCCCGTCTACTTCGTCGGCAACCACATCAGCCAGTCCTTGTAGCCCACTCATTGATAGAAGTGTGGCCGCTTCCTGCTCACGCTTGACCTGAGCGTGTGCTGCCGCCTCCGCGTTATCGGCCCGAGAAGTAGCATCCTTCAATGCCTTCTCTAGCTTGCGGTTCTGGTCACGGATATCCGTGATAACAGGACTCGCTTGCGGATCGGAACTAGCGTCGTCTGTTGCCGGGTCCATATTGGTTGTCAAGGTCTTACCTCCCACTAGCCGTCCTCATACGTAGCATGGGCACTCGTATGGCGGTTCCGTTTCTCTCCCCGTTACGGCGGGGGTACCGTGTAGCACTTTAGTAGCTTGCACTCATAACAGGCTCGCATAAACGGTAGTGCGAGGTTCCCCTGTCTGAACATACAACTAGCATAGCTAGCTGGTTATTCCATTACCCAGCCTCCGGCCTTGAAGCCGCCAAGCCTGGAGTAATCGGAACGCCACGCTGATTGAAGGAATTGAAGAACTTAGCCTTCGGATCGTCACGCAACCCTAGTTCCGTAGCGACCTTCCTCGACAGCGCGCGAATCTCCTGCGGTGAGCCAGCCGGTCCAGCAAGGTCAAGCGGAGCGTTAATCAAATCCTCCGTCGTCAAACCAGAGATAGCCAGCCCCTTGTCACCCAAGGCGAATAGTGCCTGCTCCCCTGATGTGAACGCAGCGTTAATCTGCGCTGCGGTAAGGTCAGTCTTAGCAGCAACACGCGAGATGATATCATCAGAGAGGCCGAGCAATCCCTGCTGCCCGCGGAAGGCGATCTGTGCCTTCTGTACTACTTCGTCAATCTCGGGCGAAGTGTTCCCGTCGATAACGTCAAACCAGTTAGAGAAGTCCAACGCAACGCCCAGGTCGCGTTGTGTCCACGCAGAGAGAACCGAGCCGAACTCGGCATTAGTCTGCGCCTTGATGAAGGTGGGGGCGAAGCCAACGAACTGTTCCGCCTTGATCCCCTTCTCCAACATAGACCCGACCTGCGAACGGAACGTGCCATCAGAGTCACGCTGATAACCAAGCGAGTCCAATGATGCGTCAACAGTAGACATGTACTGGTTATACTGCTGCTCAGGATTCGGTAGTCCCGCCTCTAGCATGCTCTCAATGCCAGGGTACAAGGTTTCTAGGTAGAAGTCCGTGCGACGAACCTCAGCCTGGACACGCTCGCCACTCCACTTGCCAGCGGCCCCCATCGCCATGATGCGCTGAATGTCGGGGTCCGCCAGGTAATCGCCCAACATGCCAGGGTTGCGGATACCTGCCTCCAAGGCAGCCTCTCGCATAATGTCATCCCAGTAGCCAGCATACGCTTGATCCTGTCCGGCGTGTCCCTCGGCATCACCGAGTATCCAAGTGTCACCGTCGTTGACGGTGGACTCATTCAATATCTTCACGCCCAGACGAGAGGCTGCGTCGGCACCCATAGCTGCCTTCATCGCTTCCTCGGACCCGAACGTGTATACATGCTCAATCCCGTTTACGGTGTAGGTCATGGCCCACACGTCATCCTTATCAGGGAAAACAATCCTGGTTAGTTCGCCACCAGGACGGATGCCTGTCGGGCGTGGGCTACCATCAGCAGGTATCCTAGTCCCGTCAAAGGATAGGTCCGGCAGACGGATGGGTGCTACCGTTACGAGGCTTTCTATGTCACGAGCGGACCCTGGGGCATTGGCATCAATGTTGATCCAGAAGGACAGACGGTCGCCTTCCGCCCAGAACCCAGCACCGTTGAGAAGGCTAACTACCTTCTGACGGTCTGCTGACCCAGGAGCAGTACGAGTGAAAATCGTAGTGATGAGGTTCTGATAGTCAGCAGCACGCGCCTCGCCATCAGAATAGAAAGACGGACGGGAGGTTAGCCCATCTGGTTCCAAGACTGTGAGAATATCTGTCCAAAAGTCTAGACTCTCATTAGCCATTATATCAATCCTAGAGTAGCTTGCGCCGAAGTCTTGATAGCGTTACGCTGAGTTTCCAGCAGGCGGGAACTATCAGCAAACACCTGCGACTCGGCAGCAGACTGTAGGGCAGCGCCGCTAGCACCAACAGTAGCTAGCTGGATGCCTAGTTCCTCGACACGCGGAGCGGCCACACCACGCTGAAGAAGTTCCTGCTGCTTCTGAGGTATCCATACAGTCTCATCAACATTCTCAGGACGCAAAGACTGTGCAGTTATATACCTCTGATCGGCACGTACCAACTCCTTTACGGACTGGAGCGGATCAACCTGCTCCGAGTCGCGAAGGTCGAAGCCACGACGATGCTCGCTCATGTAGGTGCCCACACCCTTGTCGATCAAATCCTGATACACGCGCCCGGTCGTGGCAACAACATAGTTCTTAACGGCTTCCTGTACCAGCCTAGCGTCAGGCTTAACGTATGCGGGGGCGAGGCGTCCAGCACCGCCACCGGGACCAGTACTGCCCAGTCTTATGTCGAAACCTCCCGGCGTAGCCCCGGTAGCAGAGCCGAGCATGCGGCGTAGCGCCGATGCGCTCAAATCATTCTGGAAAGCAACCCGTCCCGTTGGGTTAGCCTCGTTCGGTGCCACTCGTAGAATAGGCCAGAACCCAGACCTCTGCCCCTCAGCCAAGAACTCCCCATACGTCCACTGCCTACCATCACCATCTACGAACACAACCTCGTCGCGGTCGGCGGCACGGAACGAGTCAACGTCGGGGTCTAGAATATCGAAGTCGGTGAACCCTACCGACCCACCACCCGGCAAGTCGAATCGAGTGTCGCCCGTTGCGAAGGCTCGATCAACTGCGGCTAGCCCGCCTACCTCTGAAAAGTCAAGGCTACTAACCCTTGTCAGATACTCGCCAATAGAGCTAGCCAACCTGTTGAAGTCACGCAACTGGCCTGCCTGCCTGTTAGCGTCCTCAAACCTAACATCAGTTGGGAACCCAGAAACCTCAGTTCCGCTGCCAGTGAACGGAGAAAAGACGGGGGGAGCAGTATCCCAGAGTCCCGACTTCAACAGAATCCTAGCCTGGAAGTCGCTAACTTCCCGACGCGCACCTGTCTCCTGATTGTAAAGTGTGGGCATATCTAGATCAACCCTCTATTTATCCTTGTTATTCCAGCGACCCGAAGGTGGAACCACGCAAGAGCCTCTGGTATGTAGCACTTAGGAACGATTCATCAAACATGACAAGCCCTAGCTCTGCCATATCTTCCTTAGCCTGCGGGTGACGAATGTAGTAGTCGCCGTTAAGCCAGTCAATAAGCTGCAAGAATCCAACTCGCCCCTGCTCTGTGAGTGGCGACTTATCTATAGCCCTTAGCTGCTCGTACACCTGATTCACATACGGCATCAAGCCTTCGACAGAAGGCGGCAACAGGCCAGCCATCTCCAGACGAACAATAGGCATCGCCCGCCTGTACTCTACCTCAGCGCCACGCCCGTTAGCAACCAGCCATTCCTCTAGCGCGTCATCCCATGCGCCGATCTGCTTATCCCTCTGCGATGCAGACATTTGCTGCGGGTTCAGACGAGCGAACTCACGAATCTCTAGCTTACGGAGAGAGGTTTCGTCATAAATCTCTAGCTGCTGCATCGTTGTCGGCAGACGGAAATGCATGTCTGGTTCCTCCGCAGCGAGGACGTTCGCTTCAAACAGGTTCATCCATTCTGGCTTCTTGCCAATCATCTTCAAGATACGTTCCTGGCGTTCCGCTTGGTCGCGTCCGTTCCACGCTCGCACTATCTCGTTCGGTACGGCCAACCTGCCCTTACCCACTGACGACTCGATGGAGTAGGGGGTAGTGAAGTGAGCATTATCGTGAAGGCGTACAAGGTCGAATACAAAGCTGCGATCAACAGAAGTTTCCGCTTCGTCAAGGAGAGAGAAGATATCGTTACGCCCGTCCCAGTATGGAGTGGCAACCTCCAAGAAGTAGGAGGCGATGTTCTGCTCCAACGGATTCTGGAATGTGATATCGTCGGCAGCCTGGTCGCGCAAGTCTAGGATAGCGCCCTCCACCGTGCGGATTGTCGTGTTCAGGTAGCCACGCACCTTGCGTTCCTCGTCAGGGTCGAGGTCGCTGTACTCCAGCAACGTCATAATGTTGTCAATCTCCTGGCGAGTGTCCTCCAACTTCTCCTTCACCAACGAGAAGGTAGACAGGCTGTCCAGCCCCTCGCGTTCCTGCCATGCTGCGTACTTGCCCTCAAATACGTGGGCGTCGATGAAGTCGAGCGCCTTCAACTTCATGTTAGGCCCGTCCGTCAACTCCTGGTATCCATTCCAATCGTCCAGAATGGCTGACACGGCCACGTCAGGGTCGTTACCATACTGGTCGATGATCGCGATTTCCTTATCGACGTTAGCGGCGGCTGCCATCATGCGGTACATGAACACTTCCGGTGCGAATGGCTTGCGATCCTCACGTTCCAACTGCTCTACCCAATCATCGAATCCCTGCGCCTCTGGTGGTGGGCCACCCGGCCCCCAGTAAGTCTTGCCCTGGATGAACGGCATCATGCCGGGATGGTTCTCCTGCACCCAAACCTTAGTCGCATCACCGGACGGGTCTTGTAGCCAATTCTCCACTAGTCCAGCTACCTGCGCCAAATCCTTCGCCGTGTTGATATCCCTCACCTGTAGTAGTTCGGCGAAATCGACTGACCCGCGGACGCGTGCCTCCTGAGCTACGTCGCGTGTACCCCAGTAGGCTTCAACGGCTTCCTGCTGACGGTCCCACATGCGGGGAGTGGCTGGAAGCATCTCGCCCAAGGTACCTCGCATCAGCAGCGACCCGGCTGCGTTGTCGAGGGCACGCTTCATGATGGTTGTATTCAGCCTGTCGAGTTCTGTCAGCTTGGCCTGTACTTCCTCAGACCCCGGCGCTGTCGGGTCAAGAACAATCCCTGCACCACTAGAGTCCTTAGCAATCTCGATGATGGTTCCTTCAACAAGAGCCTCGATTTCGGCGGCGATGCTCAGCGCATTCGTGACCAGCCCTTCGGTTGCCTCTAGGTGCTGGAGTGAGTAGGAGATTTCAGAAGATACCTGATAGTTGCTCATCTGTCCGAACCACCAGGCGCTCATCTCTGATGCGTCCCATCCGAACTTTGTCATCAGGCCGCGCCACACGTAGTTGAGTGCTGACGGCGATACGCTAGTGAGTGCCTGTCCGAATGTTTCGATCTGGCCGAATGGGAAGAACATACGATCTACCAGTGTTTCCCAGGTCGAGGTTTGTGGTAGCTCAATGTGGTCCGGCATGTTCAAGTCCTCGATGTTGAAGCCGAAGTCGAACAGGGCACGGTCGAATTCCTCGGGACTATTAGCCGCGATGAACGCCTCACGGTTCTGGTGAAGGATCAAGTTGATATCAGCCTCGGGGTTCTCCAGGGCGTAGTCGCCCAGAGTGCCGACCGTATCCTCTAGCTGCGTGTCTGCGCCGAAGGCTCCGGTAGCTAGGACAGATACGGGCCACTGTAGGGCTGGGGTGAAGCCAAGGGAGAACTGGTTCACGGCCATGATGCCGGTGCTTGATGGGTCTAGCGGGTTACCGATGGTCAGTTCAAACCCATCGCGTGTCCACGCTGAGAAGTCGGCTGGATTGTATCCTTCGACCTCTACGCCGTCCGCGTTGAATGGTTCTGCTAGCAGACGGCCAAGCCCAACGATATGCTCCGCTGCTGTGATAGGCGCACGGATCAGATTGAACATGCCCTTCCCGACTACCGAAGTGACGGGATCGTTAGCGTTCTCCATGTCAGCAGATAGGCGCACCGTCATGCGGTTCGATTCCTCATCGTAGGATACGATGCCGGTAGCCATTAGGCCGTTCAGCACACGGTCCACTCGACGGCCTAGGTGGGCGTAGCCGATGGGTAGCATGTTCTGGCTTGGAATCTTGTAGAACCAAGTCTGCGACACTTCAAACATGGCGCTAAAGAATGGCACCACCTTGTTGAAGTCGTGAAGGAACTGGGGGATATCGCTGTTGTTGAAGAACACCCAGTTGACCATCGTGACGGCCTGCTCGTGGGCCGCAGCGCGGGCATCGTCAACTGACCATCCTAGCTCCTTGTAGTGCTTGAACCACTTCTCGTGAACGGCCAGGTAGGCGGGCTGGCGAGATAGCGCCTGCGTTGTCCGCTCGCCCATCACCTGCATTGTCCAGTCGGTGAAGCGACGGTAGGTGCTGATTTCGTCGGTGCGCTGACCGAAGCGAGGATCGAAGTAGACGCTCATCTTCGGAGGCATCAGCACATTCTCATGGTACGCTGACGTGACGACCTGGCCCATCTTGTCAACGAACCCTTCGTAGTTGTCGGGCCTCATCTCTAGGACATGGACAACATCGTTCATCTCGACCTCAACACGTCCGGCCTTCAAGCCTTCAAGGATGCGGGCACGTTCACCTATATCGTTAGCGTTCTTAGCCAACGGGTCGATCAAGGTGTAAACGACCTCATCTACAATGTCAGTAAGGTACCATTCTGCTAGCTCCACGTCGGACGGGATCGCACGCCCGTCAGCTTCCCACTTCTTGATAATGTTCGGCTTGACACGTTCCCAGCTTGAACGCTGGATCAGCGCCCTAGCGTCCATCGTCGTGTCTACACCACCGGCTGCATCTAGCGCACGGCCAATACCGAACTCACGGATGATGGGGTCGTTGCGGAACATGTAGTAAATCTGGCGTCCATATCCTCGCCCGTAAGTCTTTAGTCCGTCTGCCGTCATGGCGGTAGCGGACCACTCCATCGGCACAGACCCGGCCTCCAACTCCTTCTGCCAGCTAGAGTAGAAGCTGCGGTTAGCAATGTCCTCCCCGTCGATGTTCCAACGGAAGTTGGCCGTCAGGCCACGCTCATCCAGCTTAGCGTACGTGTTGCGGATTTTACGCTCGCGTAGCAGCACGCGGCGGGTGCCGTTGCCTCGCAATCCGAGGCTGGCCGTAGTGGCGGCATCGCCGCCTAGCAGTCCCTTGCCCAGCTTATTGCCGACAAAGGCACGAACCTCTGATACGTCCTTCATGTTGATGCCCGCTGCACGCATCTCGGCCACAACGCCAGGCACACGATCGGCAATCTTCTCCAAGTTGACGCCGCCGCCCTTGACGAACAGATCGGAGATAAGGCCGTCGATGACGGCTGCCTGGTTCTTTAGCCTGTCGGGTAGCTTGCGTACGGCGCGTGCCTCAAAGAAGTCTCCGATGAATGATACGGGGTTGCGCCATAGTGACGGCATCCCCATCAAATCAGCTCGGATTGTTTCCTCTAGCAGCACGCGGGAGGCCCACGGGATCGCACGCAACGCTAGCTGGGCGATAACGAATACGTGGTGAAGCATCTGTACGGGCTTAGCCGCGTACCTACTAATGGTGTTGATGGCTCCGAGGCCGGTTACGCGGTTCCCCGCACCCACCACGTCAGCGTAGGCCATAGCAAGGAAGTCGTTCTTGGAAAGTTCATCTACTACGTCGCCGTGATTGGCACGCATCTTCGACTTCAAGTTAGCAGCCAAGAACTTACGGTTATCCTTTGTGCCCTGGATAATCCCTCGGTTCATAAAGGGCATGTTCAGGCGAGTATCCTTGAACCTGCGGATAGAGCGGATCAACTCCTTCGCATCGGGCATAGCGAAGTTGTCAACGAAGTGGGCCTGCATCATAGCTGTGATCGAGTCGTCCAGCCCAGCACCAATCTCATTGCCAGTATGGTCGAAGAAGAATGTGTACTGACCCTGCTTCTCTCCGAAGTCGATCAAGCCGTAGCGTAGCAGCGGGTTGTCGATATCCTCGCCCACATCCTTCAGAGCCTTCTGGATGATGCCCTTACGTTCCCCGACCCCGGCAGCTAGGAACTCTGACGCCCACTTGTCTGCCTTCTGCGGAGAACTACCAAGCGCCCTGATCCAATCAGACAGTTCGCGGGCACCGCGCGCCCCCTCCACCAAGCTGATGTTGGTTGGTAGCTTGTGAGAGAATTGGAACCCGAAGCGGCGCATACCGCGAAGGTACTGGTCGGGGATAACCTTACCAACAGATTCTCCGAATGCCTTGATATCCTTGCCAATGGTCTTGACTGGCAAATCCTTCAACACGTACTGGCGAGTGTTGGCCTTCTCGGTTATGTCTGTCTGGTCAGCGTGGGCGCGGGCAAGATCGCCAATAACCGCTGGTCGATCATCTGCGAACTTCACGGCGTCCGCACCACCGTCGAATCCATCGACCAGTCGCCTTTCCCCAAGCGGAGTTATGAGGGAGTGCCGAAGTAGCCCGTCACCGTTGCGGATCATATGGATTTGATTGTCATTTGCGTACTTGCTTAGCGCCGTGATATCCTCTGGCGATAGGCTACCCAAATGCACTCCCTGGTCAAGCGTGTCAGCAACACGCATCAGTATCGGCTTCTTGGTGGCCTTCATATCTTCAAGGAACTTGCGACTTTGGGCTGAGCCGTCAGCAAGGTCAACGATACTAGAAGTGTGGCGAGGGGAAGTGAACACCACCTTGCGTGCGCCGTCGCCCGTCAACTGAGCAGCATCGTAGACTACGGGGATGCCTGCCGCCTTGCGGGCAGGGCCAGTAATCGACTGTGGGTTAAGGCCACCACTCACTCGCTGGGCCATTAGCATTACCTCTTGTGCTAGTCCCGTACCACGCTCAGCATCTACAACGGTGAGGTTCCCGTCCTTGCCTCCGGTGAACCCGCCCACGAAGTCGCCGTCCTTGTTGCGTACGACGAAGCCTTCGTCGCTGCCAGGTACTTCATGTACGGAGAACTTGGTGCCAGCATTGTCCTTCATCGTGGCAACCTGGCGAGTGTCTGGAACGTCTATACGATCGGCGATGTTCTTTACGATGCCTTCGTCAGCGCCGATAGTGAACACGTCAGTATCGGGATTGTAGTTGTCGCGCATCGGGTTCAGCGAGTTCAGGTCAGCCTTGCGCGTCTTGGGGTCGAAGTAGTCCGTACGAGAAGCAAGGTACGTTGCCATCTTGTTGTTCAGAATGGCAGCAGTCTTGGATGCTAGCAGCGGGGCGTCCTCACCCAAGGCCGCTGCGCCGTTGAGGGCGGCGCGTAGCAACTCCTGAGTTGCTTCAAAGGTATTGCTAGCGGCTAGCTGGTTCGCTAGCTTCTCGGGGATGGTCGGGAACTTGCGCGTGATTTGCCCTGCGCTCCCTGTCTTGGTTAGCCACTTAGTAGTTTCGATCCCCTGCGGTGTCTTAACAAGCTGGTCAACATCTCGCGACAGGAAGGCGTAGGTGAAACGACCCACAATAGACGAGTCCCACCCACTGAGTCCTAGCTTGCTTCCTCCGAGCGGGTGGAAGGCGTAACCGATTGCCTGAGCCTTTGATACGGTACGCGGAATCTTGCCTGCGGCCTTGATTGCTGACCCGGCGTTGAAGATGAAGTTCTGCGGGTCTAGGAAAATCTGTGCGAACGCGTCCCACCCACCAGACAGTGTATTGTAGTGGGCTTCGCCTGGGTCCACGCCCATAGCTAGGGCTACGTTCATCCCGATTGATCCGAACTGGCGAGTCTCGTAACCTCCTGGGTCAGCAGCCTTCACCAACACATCATTGAACTTATTCAGAGTTACGTCCGGTACCCAACCAACCGTCTGCTGGAGAATCCTAAAGAACCCCTCGCTCAACGCCCCTACCTCAGCGACATGCTCGGTTGTACGTTCCGATACAAACAGCGCAAAGTTGGATCGGTCCTCAATAGTATCGAGACTATTGTTTTTCAGATACTCGTCCATGAGGAAGATCATCTGCCCGCGAGGATCGTTGACGATAGGACGAATAGCCTGCGGTGCCTTAGAGATTACCTGATAAGAGTTCTTTAGCTTTGTCCACTGGTCACTCCAAAAGCCACCATCAGACGTATGCAGCTTGACCCCTTCGGCCTGCATGATTTCTACAGCATCCGGTAGGGCAGCGAGGGTGTTGATTAGGAACTTGCGTTCGTCTGCGCTGAACTTCGACTCATACTTCTTGAAAAAGGTAGCCATCATGTCGAAGCTAACTAGACGTTCGCGGTCTGCCCCGCCTACCTGATTGTCGCCTACGGCGCTGACCGACAGAGCCTTCATCACGTTTGTCCACCATGCCGACTGCCAAGTATCTACAATGTCGGGGTGGGAAAGAATGTATGCAACTTCGGGCGAGGTTGCGGTCGCGTTGACGCTCGCCATGATTGAACTGATCGACGCTGGGTTGGCATCCTCACCGTTCGCTAGCTGGTCAAGTAGCTTTAGCGCACCGTCGCGAGGGTTGTCATTAGGGACAGGGAGAAAACGGGAAGGCTTGCTTGCAAGGCTGATAGCCGTATCAATCTCGGCTAGTGAGCCTCCGCTGACACGACCGACAGGGGCCGCACCCGTGAAGGTACGTCCCACATCTTCTGGTAGGATCAGACCACCCTGACGAGTCGCAGTTGGCGTCGTCGTAGGATTGTCAATCTCGTTGTCTAGGTCCGCGAGGGTGCTAGTCATTACCCCTCCAGGATATCGTCAGCAGCGTTGAGGTCAATGAACGTCTGCTGCGCGCCGCCAGGCTGACGACGATGTGAAGCGATCATGTTGACCACCTGAGCGGCCAAGATACCACCAGCGTTCGGCTGCTCAGCCATAGCCCGCATCGTAGGTATCCACGGAGTAGGGTCGAACGCCTGGCCCACGCCGTCGCCAGGGCTAACAATCTGTCCACCCAGCTTATCTCCCGCGAAGTCGATAGCATCAGGTACTTCGATAGCCTCGCCCGTACCCTGCGCCTGCGGCGGCTGCTCGGCAGTAGCGGGAGCCTGCACCTGCTTCAAGGCGTGTTGACCAGCCTCCAACCTTTGAACGTCGCCCGGCTGAATAGACGGGTCGTCCAACCCTGGAGTTCCTTCTAGGTCATGGCGCTTCGCCTCAGGCCCGACTCCTGGTGCCTGCGGCTTACGCCCGTCTGGGGCGATAACCCCACCTGTTGACATTACTTCTTCCTCTTTGCCTTCGGCTTCTTTAGCCTACGCTTCGTTTTACGTGCGGCATGTTTGGGCATCATACCTCCTTACGCTAGTGCTTGTGGTGGCAGCCCTGCTAGCTGCTCTCCCTGCGGTGCCTGTTCTGGCGGTGGTGTGGTCAGGGCTGTTACGTCCTCTGATCCTGCTGCCGCCGTAGCCTGAGCCTGCAACTCCTTACTGTACTTCCTGATGGCCTCATGCAGCGGCGTTCCCTTGCGCTCCATCTGCCTACGTAGCTTCGCCCACAAGTCCATGTCTAGCTGGTTAGCGTTGGCGGCTGCCAAGAACGCAGCGTTGCCAGCATTATCCATCTGTTCAAGTTCCAACGCTCGGATGCGTATATCTGCATCCATCACTCCCGGCTCCGACTCGATAGCTTCACGCTTAGTCTTTAGGCCAGACTGGAAAGCCTGCGTAGTGCGAAGGAACCCTTCGTACCCGCCGCCCTGCGCGATGCTGTAAGAAAGCTGGACGAAATGCTTCCCGTCGATATCTTCGCTTGGCGTGTAGGAGTCGATCCAGCGGTTCCCCTTCGCCACGCCGTAGATTGACTTTTCCTCGTTCGGCCAGTAGAGTTCGTCCATCTGGAAGGCGAGGCTGACCATGCTTGCTAGCTTGTCACGGTAGTCATCCCAGAAGCGGCCCACCACCCTGTCCACGCTATCGTCCAAAGTGTCTAGCGTCTTGCTCCCAACGTAGGCTCCCTTGCCGTCTACTTCTCCCTGACGTACCTCGGGGTTACGGTTCAGCCTACGGCTGAAACGTTCGATGGTAGCCAAGTCCCTATCTACCTGTAGCTGGGTGGGTGGAGCAATCTGTCCCATCTGTCCTTGCGGCGACAGCTTGTTAATCATCTGTGGGCCAATCTTAATCATTTCCTCATGACCCTTGACCCAGATGATCGGGTAGATCAGCTTGTCTACGTATGCAATCTTCTGGCTCAAAATGCGGCTCATCGCCACCATCAACGTAATCTGATCCTGGAACTGAGACAGGCCGGACTTGTTAGGAGCGAACGTCGTGATGTACGAGGCGGGTACCTTGCCAAGACCATGCTCGCTTTTCTTAGTCAGCCCGAACTCGGATACAAGCATCCAATCCTTATCGTCAATGTATTCGATTACCTTGACCATCCCCCTCGGCGATGACCCCCTGCCACGCGAAAACTTCTTGACAGGCTTGGCTAGCCCCAGAGATTCCGCTTCCGAATACGGGATATCGTAGCTGAACAGAATGTCCTTCAACTCTACGATATCGTTCCCCACCTTCCGCTTTGCGGAAGGAAAAGCAAATCGGGGGTCGCGAATCTCAAACCGTGGACGCTTATTCTCTACGTCAGGAACTAGCACGATGACAGCATGGCCGGTACCGACTAGCCACCAGGCAAGAGAGAATAGGAACTTGCTACCAGACGGGTAGGATTCCCTAATGTATGATGAGGCAATACGTTCCAGAAGTCCTGTTCGCTTCGACTCCGCATTCGTCAAATCGAGCGGAGGGGCGAACACTTCTGGGAACCTGCCTACTGATGTTGCAAGGTCATCCCACGCTAGGCGGATAACGTTAAGGTTGTGGACAGGGCTATTCTTGGGAAAATACTGCGCGTACTCGGAGGGCAGTTCTCCCTCGTAGATACCGGCTAGCTTGCCGATTTCTTCCGTGTCGAATAGCTCCCGTCGATCCTCAACGGCATTCTTCAGAATGCCATAGAGTTCTTTACTCACTGAAGCTCCAATGGGCGTGCAGGCAGCGAAGCTGCCTTCTGTTCAGAATCAACCTGATTCTGCCTACCAGTATTCCAACTGGGACCGAAATGGATTTCGGGAATATCTTCCAAAAGGTAGTCTGGGATATCATCTAGTTCTCCATAGAACAGTGGCACGTTATGGGAGAAGTCTGTGATGTAGTCCTGAACGGACAGTTCGGCCAACCATAGGGCCATCACAATGTCGTTCGGTTCTGACGGCCAGCGCACCAACTCTGTCAACAACGCCTCGGCCTTTTCCTTATCCTGCGGTGTCTGGAACGGGACAGAGAACTTGCCGAGTTCCATCGTGCGGCTAAGGACGGGGATACCCATTGTGGGGTCATGCTTGGAGGCTCCAGTCATCCACTCGTCAATGAGGAACCCGTCCGTCGTCTGTGCGCTGGTAAGGCTAGCGTCACGGGCGAGTGCCTTCTGGTAGGCGTTAATCTCAATACGTAGCCGTTTGATCCCGTAGTTACGGACGTAGCCCAGGATAGTCGCCGGGTGCTTCTCGGGAGACTGGCGCTTATGCCAATAGTCTATGAGGTACCGGCGTCCGCATACAGGGCAGCCGGACAAGACAACTAGGGCAGACTCGCTTGCGTGTCGGCTCTCCCCTGCGGCGGGGTCGAAGCCACCGACCCGCAAGGTTTGATCCGATCCGCAACAATGGGGTACCTGTCCGAAGCCTCGCGAGCGGTCCAGGATGCCTGCGCCGAGGGAGAGGTCGGGGTCGGCAAAGCGTCCTAGTTCTGGGTGATCCGCGGTCGGAACATCAATGACCGGAACAATCCAGTCGCCGCGGACTACCTTCTCTCGAAAGTATTCGATACGCCCTTCGCGCTCGTCCTGATTGTAGACAACTTCGTAGGCTACGTCGCCTAGCGCCTTACGCATAGACTCTAGAAACCACCAGGGGCGCACCGTGTTCCATAGCAGGCAATGCTCGCCGTGCCGGTCGGCTTCCTCCATGCCGTCCTCTAGGGTGTGGCATAGCTTGTAGTCGTGGGCACGCATCTTGATGAACTTGATTTCGTTGTCATCGTGCTTGTCGAGGGATGAGTAGGCATCCCCGATGGGGGACGGCTGATGTGACCCGATTCCGAATAGGGGGGTCCACGGTTCGCGACGTGAGTATAGCTGACTAGTTAGCCAGCGTACATCCTTGGCGGTTTGGGTGGGTGACTCGCTAGCTCGTAGGTCTACGAAGTCGTCCACTACGATGAAGTCGGCGTCGAGGGACAGGATGGTAGTGTTCTTACCTACCGCCATCATGGTCGGCATTCGCATCCTGGTCTTGCGGGTGGCGATGGTGAACTGGCGGTTGCTCCAGTCGCCTTCCATTTCAAAGGGACCGTAGTTGGCGATTAGGAACTCGTTGATTTCAAGTTCGGTCTTGATCCACGAGGTCGTGAGTTCGCTAATCTCTAGCTTGCCGCCGCACCAAATGATACGCACGTCGGGGTTCCGCATCATCAGCCACGTCATCGTGTGCATGAGCAAGTCGGACTTGCCGTGACGTGGGGGTGCCAGAAGGAACACGGACATGAGGCGCTTCTGGTCTGTCGCCCAGTCGTTAACGTCTAGTTTCTCAATATCGAGGTAGTCAATGACCCAATCCGCTAGTGGTACTTTGAGCGCCAAGGCGACGATCAGGTTGAACCAGGCTAGCTGATGGGGTGGTGTCTCGTATTTCTTGCCGCCTGGAGCCTTGAAGGCGAGTCGTCGCCATTCAGGAAAATTCTTTGGCTCCAGAAGTCGGTTCGCTTCGTCCGAGTATCCGAACTTGTTCTTGTCTTTATCTTCATTGGTGATCCTAATATCGTTACGGATGGTAGACGGAGAAGGAGCCTTCTCCAATGAGAAGGCTACCTTCACGTCGTATGCGATATCGCGCAGCGAATAGCCGTCCTTGTTTCCGTAGTCGTACTTACCCTTTAGGTTTTGGGCTACGTAGGAACGGCGATAGGATGTGCTGTATCGGTTATTCGTCACTCTTGGGTGGACGGTTCCAGGGGGCTGTTGGCCTGCCTGGGCGTTTCCCAACGGGAACGGCTGGGTCTAGAACCTCAATAGAGACTCCAACCTTCTCGCCGTTCAGCAAGGCTTCCTGCTGATCGTCGCCAAGGCTATTAAACTCAACTGCTTCCTTCTGCTTCTTCTTTACCATTACTCGGGGGTTTCCTCTCCCAACTCTCCTACTTGTGCTTCAAGGAACTTGATGTAGGCTTGCGCCTGCAACAGTCCTTCATTCTTTGCCAGGTCTAGCTGACCGTTCACCTGAGTCTTATCGACCCACGACTGGCCGAACAGGTATGCGATAGCGACACCTGCGGCTCCAACAATCGCTTCTTCGTTTACCGCCACATCTGGATAAAAAATAGCCACTGCGCTCGCAACGAACGTAGCAACCACCACCCAGAACTTCCTGGACATTAGCTTCTGCCTTAGCACTCTACCTCCTAGGATCATGCTTGGCTATAGTAACACAACCCGCGCGGGGATGTGTTCATTCCGCTCCAAGGCTAGGGATCGAACCTAGTCCTCCTGGTTAACAGCCAGACGTTCTACCGATTGAACTACCCTGGATCGGTGGCACCGTCAGGAATCGAACCCGACTTTGCCGGTTAAGAGCCGGTTACTCTACCATCTGAGTTACGGTGCCGTAGCGGGTACGGGAATCGAACCCGTCTTGCAAGGTTATGAATCTCATGAGTTCACCAGAACTCTAACCCGCGGTACCCCCCCTGGGAGTCGAACCCAGAAATAACGGTTTCTAAGACCGCTGCGTATACCAGTTCCGCCAAAGGGGCATGTCCGTCGTAGTCCAGGTAGGAGTCGAACCTACATCGTACCGGGTTTGAGCCGGTCGCGTCTACCAGTTGCGCCACTGGACCGTAGAGCCAATACAAGGAGTCGAACCCTGCCTCTGAGTTTACAAAACTCATTAGTCACCCAGGACATACTGGCATGGCACCGGGACAAGGAGTCGAACCCTGCCTCGCAGCTTTGGAGACTGCTACGCCCCACGGCGTTCCCGATTTAACCTACGTGGACTAAATTGTAGTTAGCCCTTTCGCCTGTCGGCTTGGCAGTCCATTTCCGCCACGGGTCGTTATCCCACGGCCCGTCGCCGCTAAGCAAATCTTCTGTCGATATCCCAACCGCTAGTTCACACGAGTTAGCCGTGCAATCCACTTCTCCGCATCGTTGCGGCGGCGCGTGGGTCATCAACATCGCGACACTGACGGGACTTGAACCCGTGACCTCTGGCTTGACAAGCCAATGCTACCACCGACTGAGCTACAGTGTCGAGATGACCCTGGGAGTCGAACCCAGTTCCCGCGGAGTTGCAATCCGCTGCCTATCCGGCCAGCCCGGTCATCGTACCCTCAGCGGGAGTCGAACCCGCACTAATAGGTTGAGAACCTATTGAACTACCCTTATTCTATGAGGACGTGGACCGCGCCGGGGTCGAACCGGCAGTCTCCTGCTTGCAAGGCAGGCGTATTGCCATTCTACTAGCAGCCCAAGTGTACGGCCTAGGTCCTTAGTTATTCCCCCGCTGGAAGGACTCCACGGCATAGCCCCCGAAGGGGGCGGGGCCAGATGTTCACATGTCAACCGTACTGGTGAACCCACGGGCGGAAGGTGAAGGGATCGAACCTTCGCTACCTGTTACAGTAACCTCCGGTTAGCAACCGGGTGCAATTACCTCTCTGCCAACCTTCCGTAGATCAGGTAGGAATCGAACCTACACTCCCAGGTTCGTAGCCTGGAACTCTGTCCATTAAGTTACTGATCCGTGGTGACGGAACTGGCGATGCACTTACGTTCCGTCATCGTGCCAAGCCAAGGAATCGAACCTCGTCGCTAACGGGTTACAGCCGTCGCCCCTCCATAGGTTTCGCTTGACGTAGAGAGATAGCTGGGGATCGAACCCAGATCGCCAGGTTGGAAGCCTGGAACATAACCATTCTGCCACTATCCCTTAGTGAGCCAGTATACCACTACCAACCCCATAGCGACTCCCGCTATTCCGGTTACTAGTAGGAATATCTCTGGCATCGAGGAAGGTGAAGGAGTCGAACCCTCAGCCGTGAAACTGGTACAGGGTTCAAACCTGCTTGCGGACCAACCCGCACCACCTTCCGTGGCGACGAACATGGGTACGCTCTTACGGTTGGCGCTCACGTTCGTCGTCGTAGACCCTCTAGGAATCGAACCTAGTCTTGCCTGCGTGTAAAACAGGTACCTTCCCACTTGGCGAAGGGTCCGCACTCTCGGCAGGAGTCGAACCTGCAACCCCAGGATTAGGAGTCCTGGCCCCGTCCAATTGGCGAGAGTATGGTCCGTACCCTAGGAATCGAACCTAGACTTCCGGTACTTCACACCGGCACTTCTACCAAGTTAGTTTGATACGGTTAAGACGTAGGCGCAATCATCTCGATTCGCTTCATGCCAGGAGCGACCTGTTTTCCGCAGCATTGATGCGGACTCTCCTACATCGCACCCGTGGAGGGAATCGAACCCCCGTATCCTGGTTCAGAGCCAGGTGGCATTGCCAACATAGCCTACTCGGGTAGGAGCCGCCCCCAGGGCTTTCACCCCAGGGAACAGCAAGCGCGGGAAGGGCTGGCTACCTTCAACAGCGGGATCAGAGTTGCCTATGATATGGTTTCCGCCGTACCATCACGTTGCCGTCGCTGCTCTCGTCCAACACCTATCGTCTAGGGTGGCCCGACTGACGCTCCCCCTCAGCAGTAGCCCTCAGGGGGTCTGGTCGGTTATCCCGAACCGTGATGTGCCTTACCGCCCAGCCTGACCTGTAGCAGTTTTTCAGCCATCGCAAGGTTAACCGCTAAGTCAACCAGTCGGAGAGGAAGGAATCGAACCTTCGACCCGTGGTCCCAAACCACGTGGATTGCCATTTTCCCACACTCCGGTAAAGATAGGGATTGTTAGCTGAGTACGGTACCTGCAAGCAGGGATTGTTAGCCGAGTACAGTACCTATCTTTGGTGCGACAGCGGGAACCGCCGCGGGAACGCTTTCGTGACGATCGCGGCCTTCCCACACGGCAACCGTACTACTAACATTCGGGGTGATGCGCAGAATCGAACTGCTCCTGACGGTTCACAGCCGCCTGTGCCTCCAAGGCTACAACACCACAGTAGACCGCGAGAGAATTGAACCCTCCGCAACCACCTTATCAGAGTAGTCAGCGCACCAGCGCGTCCCGGTCAGTAGACGGTCAGGGAATCGAACCCTGCCCACCGTGTTTATAAGACACAGCCGCGCACCAGCAACGCACCGTCAGCAAAAAGAAGTAGTCGCCCCAACAAACAGGGTCACAACAATCAACGTGAACCCCAAGAAAGCTATCATAGACCCCTACCCCTGAGTACCTTATCTCTACTTTCGCTTCCGAAGCCAGAAGCGAAGGAAGCTGTAAGCTACCCTACTATAGTAACAACCACCCTGTCAACTCTTTATTCCCGAAAAACTTAAAAACTTTTCGGAATGCGAACACCCGTTCGCCTTGTTATACTCAACAAGATGCAACGACTAGCAAACATGACCAGAAAACAAAGAGCGCAACTACTACTACGAAATACGACCAAGTACATCAACCTACTACAAGAAGCAGACCTCGACCGCCTACTACACAACCTATCCCGACGCCCAATCAAACCCGACACCATCGACCACCTACTAGGACAAGAACAAACAGACGGAGTACGAACAGAACTCCGCAGTCGATACAACCAACACGGAGAACGAAGGGGTGCGCCGGGGCGCACACCCCCCTCTAAGTAGCCTATACAGAAGTACCCATTTTATAATAGGCCAAAAGAGTTATAAACCGCCCTGTTCAGGCGAAAAACCCGCAAGGGACACACACACAC
>SDBT01003239.1_pt1 | contig 28283 bp, 22 predicted proteins | sample 2277101 | NCBI WGS metagenome assembly SDBT01 (sample SAMN10404973, study PRJNA504765) | marine sediment metagenome | isolation source: marine sediment core GS10_PC15, 103 cmbsf | place: Arctic Ocean: Southern Knipovich Ridge | collected 2010 | reverse complement strand
TGGCCTTTTCCAAATCCCTCTGTTTCAGTCGGATATTGCCGAGCACGTAGTGCGCCTCAGCTGATTCCGGCTCAATCTCTAAAGCTTTAGTGCAATGTACAATCGCTTCTTCGTACCTTCCCAACTGCAGCAGAATATTACCAAGATTGTTTTGGCCCGCGGCTATCTCAGGGTCAATCTCTAACGCTTTGGTATAGTGGTGAACGGTCCTGTCTAACTTGCCCTGCTGCTCGAATATAACTCCAAGCGTAAACTGGACCCGGATTTGATTCGGGTCCAGACTCGTATAATGCAGCAGATGACTGACCGTTTCCTCAATACGGTCTTCGGTAAACGCTATTAACCCTAAGTACAGATATGTCTGTGGGTAATCAGGCCGCTCCAAAAGCATCGTCTCGCAATACTCCTTACTCCTGCCATAATCCTCCCGCGTAAAATAATAACGTGCTGCTGCTTGATTCGCATGAAAGCCGATTAAATCCTTCGGGTCCTCTCTGCTTTCGTCAAATTCGAATTCGCCGAAGTATCCCGAGTACAAGTGTTGTCGAAAGTATCCCAGTAATTCCAGACGCCTCCTCGTCTCCTCGTCCATCGCCAATCTGCTGTCCGATTTACCCACATCAGTTCCTTCTTCCAGTATCTGTTTTAGCCGGTCACTGAGAATCCGCACCCGCTGTCCGTGCTCCTGCGCCAAATTTTTGCTTTCTGCCGGGTCTTCCACAAGGTCGTACAATTCCGCCCGGGTCGTCTCGATGTATTTCCACCGCTTCCCGGCCATCCTTCGCAGCGTATTGGCGTTGTATTCTATCGTCGGCAGTAAGCTCTCGCAGTAAAGATATCTTTCCCTGGCTGAAGTGTTTTCCCCCGAAAAATAAGCACACAGGTCTTCTCCCTGTACCTGCAATGGCCTCTCTATCCCCACCGCCGAGCAAATCGTAGGCAAAATATCAATCAGACCAACTACGCTGCTTATCCTCCGGGGCCTGGTGTTTCCGACCGGCTTTGCCGCTATCGGCTGACCTGGTGAAGAAGACTTTTAATTTCGCGGCCGTACATTGATCAATGCTGCCAAAAGAATATGTTTCAATCGATCAATGCTGAGGCTGTTGAGGTAATCCTCGGTAAAATCCAACTTGAATCGGCCTTTGAAATTTCTGATTCGCATGGTAAGCTCACCCCTTCCTAAAGAAGCGATTGAAGTTGCCGTCTGCTCAAAATATTTTTTAGAAGCCATCGGCCTTGACCCTTGCAAAAGCTGCCGGTTAGGTGCACTCTGAGTATCGTCCATGACGTGCCGCTACTTTCGCAAGGAATTCCGTAAAGGAACATAAACCTCGAACCTGGTTTACTAATGCATTAAAATTTTTTTGTAATTTTAAGAATGGTCTGATAACTTTTGGTTATGAAAACAAAAGAGCTTGATTACCACTTAGCGTCCGAGCTGATTGCCCAGCAGCCTCTCAGCGTTCGCAGCGACTCAAGACTTCTGACTTTCAACCGCTCAACCGGTGAGCTTACCGACAGCCATTTTGCCAAGATCGGCGATTTTCTATTGCCGGGTGATTGTCTCGTGCTCAACGACACGAAAGTTCTGCCGGCACGTTTCTTCGCCCGGCGCAGCAGCGGAGGAAAACTCGAAGGCTTGTTCCTGACCGAAGAGGCACCTGGGGTATGGGAAATAATGCTAAAAGGGGCCCACAAGGTAAGGCAGGGCGAGATTATCTATCTAAAGGACAAAGCAAAGGCGGATTTGTGCAAGGCGGAAATAGTCGAGAGGACACAGCCGGGCCGGTGCCGGTTAAATATAGCAAGCCAGGAACGCTTTGAAACTATCCTCGATAAAATCGGCTATCCTCCTTTGCCGCCATACATCAAACGGGGCACAGAGCCACGTCAAGCCGAGAAAGACAAACAGCACTACCAAACGGTTTATGCCCGCCACAGCGGTGCCATCGCGGCACCAACAGCTGGTCTGCATTTTACCGACGGGCTAATAGAGCGCCTTAAAGCCGCAAAAGTAGCCCTTGCGTACTTGACCCTGCACGTGGGTGCAGGAACATTTCAACCAATAATCACAGAAAATCTCGAAGAGCACCAGATATATAAGGAAAAATTCAGCATTGACGAAAAAAATGCACGGATAATAAACGCGACAAAGAAAAGTGGGGGGCGAATAATTGCCGTGGGGACGACCTCAGTGCGGGCACTGGAGACAGCAGCGACCGGCTCAGGGGTAGAAGCACTCAGCGGCACGACTCAGCTTTTTATTACACCCGGCTACGAATTCAAAGTAGTTGATGCTATGGTAACCAATTTCCACCTGCCCAAGTCAAGTTTACTTGCGATGGCGGCGGCTTTTGCCGGATTGGAGAACATCCTGCGAGCGTATCGCCACGCCATCGAGCAACGATACCGCTTTTACTCTTACGGTGATGCAATGTTGATAGTATAAGGGTATAATGCAGCAGAACGATTGTGAGCGTAGCTAATAACGATTTCAGGAGGCGACCTGTGAAAACTCGATGGACGAGAATATATCGGCTGTTTTTGTTAATCTCATTTTGTTTGTTTGCCGGTTGTGCCTGTGAAGCGGCTTTCGCCGAGGGCTTCGTCCCGGACATAACTTCTTGCGGCTACAAGCAGTGCCTTAACGGCCAATGGCAATTTCGGCTCGACCCTAACAACGTTGGTGAAGAAAAGCAGTGGTGGAAAACTGCAAATGCCGAAACATGGAAAACCGTTGAAGTGCCATCGACTTATAACCTTTATGAAGAACGGTTAAAACGTTATACAGGCAAGGCCTGGTACAGCAAGACATTCAAACTGCAAAAGAAACTACAGCAAAACGAGCGCGTGATTATACGATTTTTAGGTGTTCCTATTCGTGCCAAAGTATGGGTGAACGGCCATTATTCAGGAGAGCACCTTTTTCCTTATACCGGCTTCGAATTCGACGCTACCGAACATTTCAACTGCGAGGGCGACAACGTTCTGGTCGTACAGGCAGACAATAAGCTGCTTGAGCGGGCCATTCCTGATACCAAGTGCCGTGGCTGGTGGATTTGCGGCGGTATCTGTAGGGACGTTTATTTGGAGATTCGGCCTGCCGTCGCCGTTACAAATCTCTGGCTGGATACAAAAATGGCAGGTGAGGGCTGGAGCTTCGATGCGACAAGCATCGTAACAAACTATGGCGACCAGCCGGCAGATGCTATCATCACCGTCAGAATAAAAGATTCAAATGGCAAAGCTATATGGTCTCAGACACAGGAGATTACTGCCGAGCCGGGTGAGAATAAAATTGCCCTTAGCGGCTCAGTTACCGGCGTCCGGCCATGGAGTCCGGACAGCCCAACGCTGTACGAATTAACAGCGGCCATAGAAGGCAATTGGCCTTATAGCCGTACCATTAAGACGGGCTTTCGCCAGATTGAGACCTGCGGCAGTGCAATCTTTCTAAACGGCAAAAAGGTGCTGCTAAAAGGCCTTTCGCGCCACGAGCTTTTAGCAGGTCAGGGCAGTGTCATTCCACGTGAAAGGACTTTGCGGGACATAAAAGACGTTAAAGATTTGGGCTGCAATTTTCTGCGCACCGCACATTATACCCAGCACCCATATCTTTACGAGCTGTGTGATGAGGTCGGCCTTTTGGTCTGGACTGAAATACCCGCCTGGCAATCCATCAGCAATGTCCTGGGTGACACCGAAGTGATAGAAAAATGGGGCAAGCCGCAGATAGCCGAGATGATAAACCAGTACCGACGCTACCCCTCGGTGGTCGTTTGGTCTGTGGGAAACGAATTCGACTCCAGAAACAAAAATGTTGCCAAATACGTAAAAGAGACGACTGATTTTGCACGTAAAATGGACCCAAGAAGGCTGGTGACATTTGCTTCTAACAGGCACATGAAAGATATTTGCTTTGGGTATGTGGATTTTATTGCCATCAATGAATATTACGGCTGGTACAACGGTGACATCGACGACATAGGACCCTTGCTGGATCAGCTGGGCGAAAAATTTCCCGATAAACCCATTATGGTCAGCGAGTTCGGCTCCGGTGGCTCCGCAGATGCCAGTGGGGACACCTGGCCCACAAATAACCAGGGCTGCTTCAATTTAGATTGCCAGGTCAGGTTCCTAAAGGCACATATGGACCAGATTTTCGCTCCGATGCGCAGAGATTATGTGGCAGGCGGCTTAATCTGGCTCTACAACGATTTCGATAATTTCAACGACTCCGGTTTTTACAGGCGCCCAAAAAAATGGACAGACGTCAATCTCAAAGGACTGGTAACGATAGACCGCAAACGAAAACCGAGCTTTGATGTGGTAAAGAGCTACTTTAAATCACTCGATGAATAGGCAGGAAATTTATTTGACTTTACAGAGTATGACCCAGTCTTTTTTGGGGTCGGCGGGTGGATTGTCGAGACTTACCATCCCAGGCCCGGTAACTTTTGCAACTGAGCCGTTCTGCAGTTCGCCGCCCGTGCGCGGATTATACCACTGCACGGTATAAGTACCTTCGGCCAGATTTAATTGCGTCGTTCCGCCCTCGGGCAGATAGACGGCATATACTTTGCCGGGTTCAGCTAAGCACCAGCCGGCAGAAACAAGCGAATCATCCGGCGACATCCTCTCAAACGGCAAATATTTGTGGAAAAACTCGAGCGCATACCGGGTCTGGTCCCACAGGCGCTCCCGGCTACGCCAGTCCTCGCAGTTCAGGTCGTTGTGAGCAAATTTGTATCCGAAGTACCACTCGCAGCCGGCTCCACCTGCCATCAGATTGCCCCAAAGGCAATTCTTGCGAGGCTCATCATGGGTTGGGTCATTCGCATCAGGCTTAACTCCGTTGGCACCGTGCCCGAATTCATCCAGACAAACAATCCATCTCCGGCCGTGTAATGAAGAACGCTCAACCCACTTTACAGTTTCCGAATGTGTATCAGAACCGCTTTCGTTCATCTGAAGTGATGTGCCGTCAAAGTCAGCGTAGCCAAGAAGCGGACTGTAAACTTCATCGTATTTCTCCGGAAAAGTATGTACCACCACAGGATGCCTATAGGGGTCATTGCTCTTGAAAAAACCGGCAAATGCCCTCCGCTGTGCATCCGTATTTGTATTTTCCTCGCCGAGGTTCCAGACAAGGCCGAGGTGATGTCCGAAGCGAGCGATTAGTTCGCGGTAGTAGAGTTTGCGCTGGATGCCGAGGCCGCCGCCGTCAAGGCCCTGGTCGTTTTCCTGCTCCTGCGTTACGACATGGAGCATCAATCCGAGTTTGTCCATGTGCGAGAAGACAATCTCCCACTGGTCGAGCTTGCTGCAGTCAAATCGCAATTTCTCATCGGGACGCATCCAAGGCCAAACATCCTTACCGTCGCCGCCGTCTACATTGTAGGTAACAAAATAAACACTGTTCATGCCCTTTGAGGCAAGGTAGTTCAGTGCGCCTATGATGTTTTTGCCTTTGCCGTCCTGCCAGGTAGGGTCTCCGTCCCGCCAGTCTCCGGCGTGTGGAATATAATGATGGATAAACTTTTCACCTTTAGCCTCTCCCTCTCTAACAAGACCTGCAGTATCAAATGTGCCGTCAAACTCAAAGTATGCAAGAAGGTTTTCGGGGCTGTCGGCTCCGCCTTTGATGAAATACTGGCCAGTTTGCGCAAAACGCAAATAGCGCTCGCCCACATACTGCAGCATGCCCTTTGCGCGAAAGTCGCGCCCAGCCTTATCAGTCGGTGCAATGTCAATCGTACCGGTTAGCCCGTCCAGAGTACCAGCCGAGCCGGCTCCCGGTTCCGGGTTTATTGCAATTTCGGGACCTGCGCGGAATGATACCATATAAGTCCATCTGCCCGTTGCATTCGGGACAAAGTGCACCCGCCACTTATTGCCAGCGGTGGCACTGCTTTCGGCAGCATTACCATCAGCAGCATAATAGCCCGGGACACTAAAACACTTCTCGCCTTTTGTAAAAAAAACGTTTAACCGATAATCGAGGAATGGATTTGGCGTGGCATCCTCACTCGTCTGAGGCCCATCAAACGTAAGTGCCATCCTGTGCCACTTCTTTAGCTCGCCGGCAATCCCAACCTTTCCCTTCACGACGGCGTTCGAGATAGGCAAAACAACCAATAATGTGGTTATTACAAATCTAATCCTCATCATGCAATGTCCTTTTTAATCGCCAAATTTATGAGCAAACCGATTTTTCTAGTTCACACTTCAAAACACCCTCCCACTTTTCATACGCCTCGCAATACGCCGGCGTTAATTTCTCATTGGGCTCGATGGTCTTAATGGGCTCTAAGCCCACAAAGGCATCTTGCATCTTTTTGTAAATACCGGCACCTATGCCAGCTCCCCTTGCGGCACCCTGTGAACCATCGGTATTGTACAGCTCCACCACAGATTCCGTAACGGTGGCGAAAGTCTCCCCGAACAACGGACTGAGGAACATGTTCGCGTCACCGGCCCGGACGGTCTTTACTTCGATGCCGACACCTCGCATGATTTTCAGGCCATAATTCAACGCAAAGACAATGCCCTCCTGTGCCGCCCTTAGCAAATGTGCTCTGTTATGGACGTTAAAATTCAAACCACAAACTATCGCGCCGAGGTCCGTGTTATCGAGAGTTCTTTCCGCCCCGTTGCCGTAGGGTAAAATCACAAGCCCGTCGCTGCCTACTGGAGCCTGCCCAGCCAACTCGTTCATCTGTTCGTAGCTAATGGAATCGGCAGCGTTATGTTTCAACCAACTGTTCAGGATTCCGGTCCCGTTGATACACAGCAGCACACCATATCGGGGCGTTTCGGGCGAGTGATTGACGTGAACAAAAGTATTGACCCGGGATTTAGCATCATAATCCGGCGTATCTGTTATGCCGTAAACAACGCCTGATGTGCCGGCGGTAGCCGCTATCTCCCCGGGATTGAGAACATTCAGAGACAATGCATTATTGGGCTGGTCCCCAGCCCTGTATGAAACTACAGTTCCCGCAACCAAACCCAACCCGTTGGCAGCCTCTTTGGTAAGCCCTCCTTGCACGCAGAAAGTCGGTACTACATCTGCGATAAGCTCCTGAGAGATTCCATAATAATCAAGCACCAAATCAGCAAGACCCTGCTGCTGAAAGTCCCACATTATCCCTTCCGACAACCCCGACAGCGTCGTTTTTATATCACCGGTCATCCTCATCGCAATATAATCACCGGGCAACATAATCTTATAAATCTTTGTATAAATATCCGGTTCATTTTCCATGACCCACTTTAATTTCGACGCAGTAAAATTGCCCGGTGAGTTGAGCAGCCTTACGAGGCATTTTTCTTCGCCGATGTCCTCCAGTGCTTTGTTGCCAATTTCTACCGCCCTGCTGTCGCACCAGATTATCGCAGGCCTTAAGACCCGCTGACCCTTATCCACAACCACCAAACCGTGCATCTGATATGAAATGCCGATGGCCTTTACATCAGCAGCGTCAAAGCCGATTTCAGCTTTTATCCGATGAACCGCTGATTTGACGTTCTCCCACCAAATCTGCGGATGTTGTTCGGCCCAGCCTGGTCTTGTCGCCACAATCTCCAATTCCTTCTCAGGCGAGGTCGCGCTGGCGAGCACCTTGCCGGTTTCGGAATCCATCAAAGTCGCTTTTATTGACGAACTTCCCACGTCGTAGCCCAATAGAAGCGCCATTCAAATGTCCCCTTACCTTTACGAAAATAACAGAATTAAAGTTACGGAGCCGAAGTCTTCTCTATAAGAGGCAATATCTTCTTATCTATCTCTGATTCTTCCCGACCAGCAAGTTCGGCCCTGAACAGATACCAGTTCTCAACATGCTCTACTTTTCCGCCCTTTGCGGGTATTTTTACTAACGGACCGAGTGTCTCGAACTCTAACATATCCCCGTCGGTAAACGTCGCGGTATTGCACTCGTAATCCGGATATGTCCCGGCAGAATCGTATGGGTAACGCTTGATAAACAAATCGCCGTCCAAGTAATATGCCCCCCAGCCTTGCTTGTTGAGCAAACCTATCTTCTGCTTTGTCTTGCCGTTGGGGTCTTGTCTTAACTGTATGTACTTTTTGCCCCACGTCCATCGCGGGTCGCTCATATCGGTATAGTGCCAGAGCACCACAGGGCGTGCAGCAAGCAAATAATCCGGATGGGGCCGATATGGCTCCTGCGGTAATATTAACCTTCCCCTCTGCGCCATAACAGTCAGTGCCCAAGGCGCCGCTTCTATGTCCCACTGGTTATTATTGGTTAACCGGTGAAGTACTTTCACCTTGTTCGCATTCGCGTCAAGGGTAACCTCGATTTCTTTGACTATGCCGGTCATCGCCTCAACCGGCTGGCTGAGTTTCAAGGTCTTTCCATCCCATTCGTAAGCGATTGGTGAATTATCTGGGTAGAATGTTCTCACAATGTCTTCAGGCCCATGCCAGATGCGATGGCCACCATAAATCCGCCACTGGTCGCCGCCAGTCTTACCCACCTGGTCTTTGTATTCCTTGAATAAATTTTGCCCGCCCACATAACCGAACCGCATAATCCTCGGCCCGACATCAGTCGTCGCTATTAGCTCAATCTGGTCGTTAGTCAGCCTGATACAATTCGGCCAGCCGCCGTAGGCGACTTTCTCCATTTTCACAAGCCCTTCTTCCCGAATTTCCTGACCCTCGGTCGGACATACAGGGTCAGCCAATACAAAGACAAGTATTAGCCCTAAGCCAACTGTTACACTTTGATTTTTGTAATAACACCGCCGTACCGAATCCCACATCTTTTCTTCTCCTTTCAAATTCTCACTTACTGGACAGCCGTTCCAACTCACATGTTGCTTTTTTCACTAATCGCCACAAAATATTTGCACAGATACTATCAAATTCTCACAAAATTAAAAGACATTCCGGTATTTTTCCATCGAGCAGAATTCATTGCCCAGAGCCGCTTTGCGCATTATTTAAATAAACACCGGTATCGACTTGTCGCATAGCCGAGCAGGAAGAGACCCGAAAAGCAGAAACGCATCGCTGAGCAACCGGGTCGAAATATTGATGTCAGTTTAATACGATGACTCGGTCAGGCCAGGTACAGCTTGTCCGCCGGTTTGATTTCAGGTATCCGGTCTATCCTGGCTTTGATGTCATCTTTTTCCAAAGCAAAGCCCGGTGCTATCTCTATCAGACAATCAACTGAGCCATCCGCTTTTCTGGGAACGGTGACACCTGCTGATTCGAGCCAGGCGGCGGCACGGGCGACCATCATCTCTCTTGCGGTCTCAGCGCTATCGATACCCGTGCGATTCTTGACAGGAGCGAATTCCTCACTCCGCCGCGTCTGCAGAATTATCGAGTTTGAAGCAAGCGGCAACGCATCAAAAACGAACATCTCCAGTTTTATACCATTTGGCTCATCGGGTTGGACGAGTTTTCCATCGTTGTCAATATGTGGAATCTTTTTTACCGCCTTGTGCAACGGCAATGAGAACCCTTGTCGGTTTAACCGCTCAACGAAGTTAGTGTTGATAATATGAATAGCAATGCTGCCAAGTTCAAATACTAAAGAGCCGTCAGCCCTGCGCTTCCGGGCCAGCTCATCGGGCAAATCGCCGTACTCAATGACCGTCACCTTGCCGTCCACAAGACAAAAGTTACCTATTTTCTCCTTCGGCTCGGCTTTTATCAGGGCCTTTGACGACATCTCAGCCTTATCCAGAGCATGTAAGCCTATAAAGAGGGGGTCGAGAATATTTACCAAAGGATTATCAACTTGCCAATAGCTAATGAACTCTATGCCGCGTCTGTTCATATCCTCAAGCACCCCGCTTTTGTAGAGGGCCTTTAAGCTTCCACCATGCCCGTCCGGTGAACAACTTATCTTGTCCTTCCGAGCCAGCAGAATCTTGCCGTCGAAACCAAAATCGGGCAATGTATCCTGCTGAAATATAAACACGTCGTCATCTCCTAAACCATAATAACTGTCCGCCTCGAAAATTTCCTTGGTCTGGGAATAGTTCAAAGGACTGGTCATGATATACCAAGGACAGGTTGTTGCGTATTTGCTTTCCACTGCTGCAATTATTTCCGCAAAAGTACGTAAAAGCGTCTTACCCTTCACCGGACTGATGGGGAAATTGCCCTTCGGCCCATCGAAACCAAGTCTTGTTCCCTGGCCCCCGGCAACGACAAATGCGGCAACCTTGCCGGCTGATATCAGTCCTTCGCCCAATTCTCTGGCCTGGGCGTACTTGCGAGCCTGCTCGGGGCCGGCTGGATTAAGACCATAGCAGGGAGCGGGAGCAAAATCGCTCGGCAAGTCGCTGGAAACGCGGTTTTGCACGTAACTAGCTACCCAATCGTCTATTCTCGAAAAATCCAGACGCCCGATTTGAGAATGCAAATCCCGCCTTTGGGCCCCCGTTAATTGCTCCCAAAACGCTAAGAGGTGACCCTGATTGTGCTTTTTAAGTAGTTTCCTTGTATCTCCAAAGCCTTTTTCTGTAGTCATACCTGCGATTTCACACCTAAAAACAGAGAATATTAAGCAAATTTCCAAAAATTTTCAAGAAAGTTAGACGAATTTGCCGAATTTTACTTGACTGAAAGGCTGCTTTGTGGTAGACTTGCTTGTGTAATGGTAGGTTTAAAAAGTCTATTATAATTTGAGTCGTCATCATCATATTTAGTCACCATTTCATATCCTAAACCTGCCTGCACAAAAAGGACGACGCTTTTTAAGTTCAGCTTAAGTCATTGAGACGCCAGTTTTGAGCACAGAAAAACGTAGTTTACAAGTTCTATTTGCAGAGCTTGCTTAAATGAATTTAAAGCAGCTGTTTTTAGGCAAAATGAACAGAAAATCAAGCAGATTCGTGAAAAATGGTATCTTTAGTCCTTATGAGGCAGGGGTTGGCATTTTGCGCATCACGGCAAGATGGTACCCGGCAGTCAGCTGCACTCATCTATCAAAAACATACCCAAAATGGGCCTAAGAGCGGCTGCTATCGCGAATCTCGGAAGAAGTAAAGGAGAAAATTATGAAAAGGAAAGGTTTTACGTTAGTTGAGCTGCTGGTCGTGATTGCGATCATAGCTCTGCTGATGGGCGTATTAATGCCTGCTCTGGCGAGAGTTAGGCAGATCGCCTATCGAATGGTCTGTGGGACGAACCTCTCCGGTATCCACAAGGCGATGCTGATCTACTCCAACGACAACCAGGAGGAATATCCCCGCGCCGGCAATGCAGGAAGCGAATGGGGCAACACGGGGAACATAAAAATCTGGTACTCCCAGTCAGGCAGACAGTGGGGCAAAAAGCCGTGCCAGGTAACAATTACCTCCAGCTTCTTTCTGTTGATAAAGTACGCTGATGTGACCGCGAAGCAGTTTGTCTGCAAGGGCGACGTTGGAACCAAAGTGTTCAAACTTTCCGACGCCAGCGTTACGCTTCCCCCGGAGGTTGACGATATTATCCAGGTTTGGGACTTTGGAGAAAGACAAGACATGCAGACCAATCTCGTTGCGGGCCAGTATTGCAGCTACTCCTATCATATGCCCTACAATGATAAGGGGCTGAAAACCCCTGGTTTTCCGTTGGCCCCGCAAAGCAACCCCGCCAGTCCGCTTTGCGCCGACAGAAACCCCTATCTGGACAAAAATGCCAAGCCCTGGCTCGAGGGTGAAGACTGCCAGGGCGACCCCGAGGAAGACGGCCCGACATGGTATACAGACGTAGATGGCGATACATACTACTGGGACGAAGACAAAACCGGTAATTCAGCTTCCCACCAGCGGGAGGGCCAGAACGTCCTGTTCAACGGTGGCCATGTGGTCTTTGAGAAGTACCCCAATGTGGGTATTTCCAACGACAACATCTGGAAAGCCTGGCCGACTACCCAGTCTCCACGGGATGCCGAAGATTGGGAGGTTCAACCAGCGCCATATTGTCAGATACTTGACGAACCCGGGGACCCACTCGCCGCACCAAAAGGCACAAGGGATGCGTTCCTGGTCAACGAACTGAACGGAGAAATCTAGTAAGGTCGACGCTCAGTTAGGTTATCTACGGGCGGCCTTATGCCATTGAGCATAAGGCCGTTTTCTTTCTTATATTTCCGCCATTTACCAGGCAACCTGCTCCGGCAAGGTCCGGGCAAAATCGGAAAATATCCCGCAATCAGGTTTGTTTTCAGGCGGTATTTATGTTAAATTGTGCCCTTTGATTCTCCAGGAGCGTAAGATTGGGACAAACGCTTATTAGCAAAATACTCGCCAACCACCTAACTGAGGGCAAAGTCGCCGCCGGTGAACAGATTGGCATCCGTATCGACCAGACGCTCACGCAGGACGCCACCGGCTCGACAGCGTTTCTGCTCTTTGAATCAATGGGAGCAGAACGGGTCAAAACAGGGCTCTCGGTCAGCTACATTGACCATAATATGGCCGCGTTCGGCCCGGAAAACCATAATGACCACTTGTATCTGCAAACCGTGGCAGCCAAGGCAGGTATCTACCACTCACGAGCCGGCAACGGTATCTGCCATCAAGTCCATCTCGAACGGTTTGCCAAGCCGGGGGCCGCACTTCTGGGCAGCGATTCACATACGCCGACCTGCGGGGCAATTGGAGCTTTGGCTATAGGAGCCGGCGGGCTGGATGTCGCCGCTGTAATGGCGGGTGGGCTCTTTTACCTTACCTGCCCGAAAGTTCTCGGCGTACAATTGACGGGGCAATTAAACGATTGGGTGGCTGCAAAGGACGTTATTCTCAAGCTGCTCAGTATACGTTCGACGAAAGGTAACGTGGGTTGGGCAATTGAGTACTTCGGAAAAGGCGCTGCAAGACTTTCTGTGCCGCAGCGGGCTACGATAGCCAATATGGGCGCGGAGCTGGGCGTAACGACAAGTATCTTTGCCAGCGACGAGCAAACCAGAAAATTCCTTTTCGCCCAGAAACGGAAAAAAGATTATCAGCCGTTAACCGCCGACGCCGATGCGGAATATGACCATATCATCAAAATAAATCTGTCCGAGCTCGAGCCTTTGGCGGCCTGTCCGTCTTCGCCGGACAACATCAAACCTGTAGTTGAAATTACAGGCACACAAGCAGGCCAGATAGTAATAGGCAGCTGCACAAACTCCAGCTACAGCGATTTGATGATGGTCGCAAAGATATTGAAGGGCAGACAAATAAACAATATGGTCGAATTTGCAATCGCCCCGGGCAGCCGAGAAGTCCTGAATATGCTGGCAAGAAACGGGGCGTTGGCTGATATCATTTCAGCCGGAGCTCGCATCCTCGAATGCGGCTGCGGCCCCTGTATCGGCCAGGGCTTTTCGCCGGCCGACGGTGTGGTTAGTCTGCGAACGTTTAATAGAAACTTCCCGGGCCGAAGCGGAACAAGTTCTGACCTGGTCTATCTGGTCAGCCCAGAGACAGCTGTCGCTTCCGTCTTGACCGGTAAAATCACCGACCCTCGCGATTTGCCGAAATTGCTCGGAATTCACTACCCCAAAATCGACCTGCCCGACGAATTTACTATCGACGACAATATGATAGAAAAGCCCCTGAGCAAGCCTGAGGCAGCAAAGGTAAAGGTCCTACGGGGACCTACCATCGTCGTACCGGAGAAGCCGGCACCACTGCCCCAACATCTGCAAGGCAAGGTCTTAATTAAATGTGGCGATAAAATTACCACCGACCATATTATGCCGGCCGGTCCCTTCCTCAAACTGCGTTCAAACGTACCTGAATATGCAAAAGTGGTGTTCAACTGCTTCAATGAACAGAACAAACCCACGTTCGCCGAACGAGCCCTCGAGCTAAACGAAAAGGCAATAGCCGGTGTAATTGTGGCAGGACAAAGTTATGGCCAAGGCTCGTCAAGAGAGCACGCTGCACTTTGCCCAATGTATCTCGGCATCCGGGTTGTTATTGCCAAAAGCATCGAGCGAATCCACAAAGCCAACCTGATTAATTTCTGCGTGGTGCCCATAGAATTTTCCGAACCGTCCGACTACGACAAAATCGAATCCGACGACCAACTCCAAATTGATAATCTGCTCGACGCGATAAGAAACAGGGGCGAAGTTAAGGTCACCGATAAAACCGCCTCATTCGAATTCGTCGGCAAACTGCAACTTTCCAACAGGGACAGGCAGATTCTACTCTCAGCAGGGCTTCTAAATTACACGCGTCAAAAGATGGATGAATGAGAAAACCATAACCATTTTCGGCACGGCCAAAGCAAGACCCGGCGACGCAGCTTACAAGTTGGCCTACGAGACCGGCAAAGAGCTGGCCCATGCCGGTTTCACCATTGCCAACGGTGGATACGGCGGCACAATGCTTGCAGCCGCCAAGGGAGCGTCCGAAGCCGGCGGCAAAACTATCGGCGTTACATGCTCTGCCTTCGAACAAAGCCGGGCCAATGAATTTATATCTCGCGAAATCGTTGTCGATTCACTGGACGAAAGGCTCGATACATTGATAAACCTAGGCCAAGCTTATGTCGTCCTTCCCGGTTCGACAGGAACCCTTCTCGAATTGGCTAAGGTTTGGGAGCTTAAAAACAAAGGCTTTCTAACCGCGGGAAAACCAATTATACTGGTGGGTGGATTCTGGAAGCCTTTGGTCGACCTGGTCATAAGCGAGGACCCCAACGCCACCCGATACGTACATATTGCGGACGGGCCAAACCAGGTCAAAGATATTTTGACAAGCGGTACCTGAGCCAGTGTGTTTCTGAAAAGCAATGGCCAAAAACTTTATAATATCGATTTTAGCAGTTTTACTTGCAAGCACATTCGCTCAGTGCCTGCATGCTGCCGCCAAAAAACCAAGGCCATTACGGGACGGCTTTGTCTTAGCAGGCGTTGACGGTAAAGTCGACCAATCTGGTGATAAATGGCTCTTCGAAATTTATTCAAAGCTCAGCGACGGTAGAGGTCTTGTCAAGGCAGGGACTCGCCTGGAACTGCTGCCCTCGGCAACGTTGGAGAGGCTGGCGGCTGATATGGAGAAACGCCCCAATTCAAGCTATCGGCTGTGGGGCAGAGTCACAAAATACCAGGGCCAGAACTTCATATTCCCGGTTTATTTTCTGCCGCTGGCCAAAACGGAGCGGTCACAGCCGGAACAATCGCAAGAATCCGAGCCGGCAGAACCCAAACTAACCATAAACGAACCGAACGAGCAATTACGCAAACCCGACGAGATAATAGCGAAGCTTTCAATAAGAAAAATCGTCCGCACGGAGCAGCTTGAAAAGAACCTGGAACTAAAGCAGGATTCCATCCTGGCCGACAGAACCGCCACTTTACTCAAGCAAGCCGACGGTAGTTTCGCCTTTGTCCTTGATGCCCTCGGCAGAAACCTGCCGGAGGTCTCCTTTCCACTGCTGCCCTGCGAGATTCTTGAGTATACTCAGGCAAAGCAGTCTGCCGAGCCAGACCCGCTGCGATTTAAAATAGCGGGGATTTTGACCAAATACCAAGGCGAAAACTACCTGCTGCTCCAGAGGGCAATACGCCTCTACAGCCACCAAAACTTCCCGGGATAAAAAGGACAACCAAATGCCCCACCAACTCGACAAAATCCTAATTTCCGCATCCCAGCCGGATTTTGATGATAAATTAGATGAGCTTCATAATAAGTTGCGCGAGGAAGCGAGGTTTGGTGGATTTGACGAAGAAAGCGAGAACAACCGCCAGAAGGTATTAGAAATCATTCGTGATGTTTCTGTTCGCAAATATCAAGCTGTCAGAGATTATACAAATGAATTTGATAAATCAGATATACCTCCGGAAAGATTTCAAGTAGCTAAAAAACAGCTGCATCAAGCACACAGCGAAATTGATAAAATTATTTTAAAGACAATTTGTCAGTCGATTGAAAATGTAAGAAAATATCAGCAAGAGATATACATTGGTAATTTCAAGCATCCAGGAATCAAATATACACCAATAGAAAGAGTAGGCATATGCGTGCCGGGAGCATCCGCACCGCTACTTTCCACTGTGATAATGACAGCAGTCCCCGCACAGGTAGCAGGTGTTAAACAAATCGCTGTCGTTTCTCCGCCAAGATTTAACTATGACATTCATCCGATGACGCTTGCTGTCTGTTCTGAGCTTGGTATAGAGGAAGTCTATCGTGTTGGTGGCGCACAGGCGGTTGCAGCTCTGTCCACTGATAAAGTTGTCCCCGGTTTTAAAAAAGTTGATAAGATTGTCGGCCCAGGCAATAAGTGGGTACAGACGGCCAAGTTGATTAACTTTGGTTATGTTGGTATTGATTCAGTCGCTGGGCCAAGTGAAGTCCTGATAATTGCGAATGATAAAGCAAATCCTGCCTGGGTAGCCGCGGATATGCTCAGCCAGGCCGAGCACGCGCCGGGAAGTGCGGTTTTGTTTACGGATTCACAACAGCTTGCCGAAAAGACCCTTGATGAAATTAAAAAGCAAGTCCAGCAGTTGAGCAGGGCTAAGCAGACTATTAAATGTCTAGTTGATTTTAGCATTATAGCCGTATTTGGGAATATGGATGATGTAATAGAGGAAGCAAACAATTTCGCAGCTGAACATTTGCAGGTGCAATGTGGTGATGATAGCAAAAAGATAGCTGATAAAAAAATTAAAAATGCTGGTGCTATATTCATCAGCGATTACTCCCCCGTCGCAATCGGCGATTACTGGGCGGGACCCAGCCATACACTGCCGACGGGAATGACCGCAAAGTTCTTCAGTGCCTTAAGCGCCAATGATTTCATCAAGTCGATAAGCATTATCGAATACGACAAAGAGAAATTGGCTGCCTGCGCCGAGGACATAATCCGCTTAGCAGAAGCAGAAGGGCTGGACGCTCACGCAGAAAGCGTCCGAATCCGGCAGCAGAGCTGACTTTTTAGCTGCAAGCTACGTTTCCCATTCAAGTTCTTCTTCATATCGCCAGTAGAATCTTCCCAAAAGATGGGCGGCGACCAATAACAGATAAACACTGAGGCAATAATGAATAAAAGCCAAAGACCTTGACTGCTGGACTTTCTGCCAAAGCAAAGCCATCACGGATATTCCCACAACAAATAACGCCACAAGCCCGCAGTATTGCAAGAACGTCTTTGTTATTGAACGGATGAGCAAGCCAGGCTTAAGCGCCGAAGCAGAGTCAAACCGAATGACGGCCAGCAAAGCCATCGGATAGAAGAAAGCCGCAAATATCAACAGCAACCAGAAAATCACGTCAACCCTTTTAGCAAAGAGCACATAAAGAACAAAAGGCCCGGAAAAAACTACAAAACAGCCCACTACATTCACCATCTGCCAGAACATATCGCTTAGCCCGGGAAACTCTCCTATAACATTGGGCGCTCGCAGTCCGCCGTCGGCACTGTCGCGGATACATTCGGCAAAATACCAGTACATATATAGGAGAACAGCGATCTGAACGACGGCACTTACAAGTCCAAACAATATATGAAGCTGTACAGGAAGAATCATCCACAAAAAATCAATTAACATCGGCACGCCAATAAAAATCGCAAGATTTATCAGGCCGGAAAAACTGGCAGGGTAAAGGAACATATCTATAAACCACGGCAATCTGCGCAGGCCAATCTGTTCGCCCTCTTCCACTGCTGATTGTCGCTCAGGTGCTTCGAGGCCTTCAAAAGTCTTCTCAAACACGCCGTCCTGGCTGTACGGTTGAGCTGAAGTCTCCTGCCCTTGCCGAGTGTCAAAAACGGAATGGTCCAAATCCGAATGTCTCGAGCCAATCTCTAAATCGCCGGAATCACCTTGACTTGTGAGCGGACCTGCTGCCTCGGTCGCCGGAACAGAAAGGATACTGTCGCACTTCGGGCATTTGACCTGGCGACCAGAGAATTTGTCTGGAGCCCTTATCTTCTGGCCGCAGTTTATGCAGTGAAACCCAATCATAGGCATTCTCTCCCTCAATTGGAGGCTTGTGCCTCGTCAATCCTTGCTTTTTTGCTCCTTCGACTCTGGTTTCTGATCGCGCTTTTCGCTCGCCTCAGGGGATTTAGTTTCCTGAGTGGAACCATTAGTAACCAGCCAATTATAGAGTATCTCCGACCCGCTCGGGTCAAAACCGTGCCCGCGCCGCTTGAATTCCTCAAACGTTACCTCTGCCCCAAGTTGCTGATAGTATGCCGCTGCTTTCTTGGCCGGTTTAAGGTTCACATCATTCTCGCCGGCCCCAATATATATGGGCTTGCCGCGAAGCGCACTCTTGTTGGCAGCGGTAGTGATTGCGTTGACGTTTCGGCTCCTGCCGGCAGCAAAAATGACGGCTCCGGCCCAGACCTTCGGGCTGCTCTCTAACAGCAGTGAACTGTGCCATCCTCCCATACTAAAGCCCGTAACAAACAGGCGCTTCTCGTCGATTCTCAGATGCTCACGGACGTATCTTTTGACCTCCAGAACACTCCTTCGTTCGCTCTTAACATAGTCAGAGTATTGCCCTTTTGTAATTTTACCCTTAGGCCGAGGAAAATATCCCATGCCAATAATAATAAAACCTTCGCCGCGTGTGGCTTGTCTGAACGGCCAGGTGGTTGGCTGACCACTTTTGCCGTGATAACAGAATATCACAGGCCAGCTCTTTTCTTCCGTATAGTCGGTCGGTACATAAACTGTGAAGTGGTCACCGCCCATACGTTCGTTGTCGGTATCGATACGCACCTCCTCACCAGGCACAAATCTCGGCCCATCCTTTCCGCTCGGCTTCCCCTCCGCAACAATCAAACCCTCAATAGAAATGCTCAACAACCCGATGAAAAACAAAAGAACGAATAGCAAACGTCTACCAAATACCACTTAAAAACACCTCTTAGAACAGCCCCCTTCCACATCATAGAGCTTACGAAGCACAAGCCAGTTTCTCTTTTATCAATTCAGCGGCCTTGGCGAGCGACTCATCGATTCTTTCAGGACTTTTACCTCCAGCCTGAGCCATCCCAGGCCGGCCACCACCACCTCCATCCACAATCGGCGCGATTTCCTTGACTAAATCGCCCGCCCTTATGCCCTTCTTTACCAAATCGTCCGTGACACCTGCCAACAACGTCGCCTTGCCGTCCTCCTCAAAGCCCAAGACAACAACTGCCGATTTTGCTTTCTTCTTCAGCATATCAATGGCGGACCGGCCCTGTTCAGCCGAGGTCGGCGACAGCCTGCCAACAACTACCGATGCCTTGCCGATTTTCTCGCACCTTTCCATAAGCTCTCTGGCTTGACCCATCGTATCGCTGCCGGCTTGTCGAGCAGAAGCTTTGAGCTCCTTGGCAAGTTTCTTATTGTCCTTTATAAGCCGCCCAACCCTCTCAGCGACCTCTTCAGCGGGTACCTTCAGCACCTCTGAAAGCTGGTCAACAATACTGCTTCGTTGTTCGAGATATTCCGTGAGCCCCTGGCCTGTCAATGCCGTGATCCTCCGTACGCCTGCCGAGATGCTCTCTTCCTTAATTATCTTAAAACCACCGATTGAACCGAGCCTATCAACGTGTGTGCCCCCACAAAACTCCTTGCTAAAGGCCTGACCAACACGGTCTTCATCCCCAGCTCCAATAGCCACCACCCTGACTTCGTCACCGTATTTCTCCCCAAACAGCGCCATCGCACCAAGCTTTTCCGCCTGCGCTCTGGGCATCACCATACAGGTTACCGGTAAATCCGCAGCGATTTTTCCCCTGACCAGGTCCTCGACCTTTCTTGTCTTTTTGCCTGTCAGAGCTTTCGGACAGGTAAAATCAAACCGCAAGTAGTCCGGCCCTACGAGACTACCCTGCTGAGCAACCGATTTGCCGACCACCTCCTGCAGTGCCCATTGCAAAAGATGGGTGGCCGTGTGATTCTTCCTAATCGAGTCTCGGTCTTTGCTGATGACGGCCTTTACCTCTTCGCCGACGCTAATCGCCCCTTCAGCCATCTTGCCCTGGTGAACAATACAGTTGCCTATCCGTTTCGTGTCCTCAACAACAAACCTTCCCTTCGCCGCTTCGATAACTCCGCAATCACCAACTTGACCACCTGCCTCAGCATAAAAACAGGTTTTATCAAGAACAACTCCAACCTCAGCTCCGGCATCGATCAATCCCTTATTCTTGAAACCCTCGTCGCCAATCCAACCGATTAGTTTACTATCGCACTGGTCAACTTGATATTTATTCAGGTCCTCAGTCGTCGGCAGCTCAGTATCAGCCAAGCCCGCCATTAAAGAAGGCAATTTCTGGGCCGACCTTGCACGTTCTCTTTGCTCCTCCATCAACGCATCAAACTTTGCTGTATCGACTTCGAGTCCGCGCTCCACGGCCATAAGCTGCGTCAAATCAAGTGGAAAACCATAAGTGTCATAGAGCTGGAAAGCATCCTCGCCACTTATGGTTTTATCGCGCCTCTCGGCAGCTTTCTCAACAGCGGTCTCGAAGATTTCAATGCCTCTATCGAGCGTCCTGCCGAAGCTTTCCTCCTCCGATTGCACAACCATTGACACAAAGTCAGCCCGCTCCTTTATTTCACCAAAAGCATCGCCTAAGCAATTGACAACCACAGGCACAAGCTTATGCATAAACGGCTCGTGCATCCCAAGCTCCCTGCCGAACCTTGCCGCCCTGCGAAGTATCCGCCGTATCACATAGCCCCTGCCCTCATTGGAAGGCATAGCGCCGTCGGTTATCGCAAAGGTAACAGAGCGAACATGGTCGGATACGACCCTAAAGGCATTATCAATCCTATTGCCCAACTGCGATGTGTACTTGTGGCCGGTGATTTCACCAATGGAGCCGATTATAGGCATAAACAAATCGGTGTCGTAGTTGCTTTTTTTGTTCTGCATGACAGCAGCGATTCTTTCAAGGCCGGCACCGGTATCAACATATTTGGCCCCCAGCGGAGCGAGCTTGCCGTCCTCACCACGGTTATATTGTATAAAGACCAGATTCCACAGCTCGATAAACCGGCCACAGCCGGCATTGACGCCGCACCTATGGCCCTTAACACCTTTCTTGTCGCACATATCAGGACCAAGGTCGATATGTATCTCGCTGCAGGGCCCGCACGAACCGGTACTGCCCATCTCCCAGAAATTGTCCTTCCTGCCAAAAGCCAAAACTCTGTCGGCAGAAATCGGCGTTACCTTCGTCCATAGCCGCTCTGCCTGCTCATCCTTGGGCAGGCTGTCGGCTTTATCGCCTGCAAAAAACGTCACCCACAGACTCTCCGACTTAATCCCCCAGACTTCAGTCAGAAGCTCCCATGCCCACTCGATTGCTTCAGCCTTGAAATAATCATCAAACGACCAATTGCCCAACATCTCAAAAAATGTGTGGTGATAGCCGTCTTTGCCTACCTCCTCAAGGTCGTTGTGCTTACCGCTTACACGCAAGCATTTTTGACTATTCACGACCCTGTCGTATTCCGGCGCCGTCAATCCAAGAAAAATATCTTTAAACTGGTTCATTCCGGCATTGGCGAAAAGCAAGGTATCATCACCAACTGGAACAATCGGCGAGCTCGGAACAAACTGGTGCCCCTTACCCCTGAAAAAATCTATAAACCCGCTTCTTATCTGCTTTGAATTGAGCATTTTACCTCTGACGTTTCGCATCAACTCCTGCGGTCGACCGCATACGATTTACGCCATGCTTTTGGCGATGAGGATTTTGCTTTTTATCTCCTCACATAAATCCTTGTTTTCAACTAAATATTTTTTGGCGTTTTCCCTGCCCTGCCCGAGCTGCATATCACCATAGTTCAGCCATGCACCGCTCTTTTCGACCACCCCGCAGTCAACACCCAGGTCGAGCAAATCGCCCTCGTAGCTGATTCCGCTGTCGAACATAATGTCAAATTCGGCCTCACGAAAAGGCGGCGCTATTTTGTTCTTTACTACCCGGGCCCTAACCCTCGTGCCGACTGCGTTGCCGCCTTCCTTGATTGTAGCCAGTCGTCTTACGTCAATTCGGATCGAACTGTAAAATTTCAATGCTCGTCCGCCTGTCGTGGTCTCCGGATTGCCGAACATCACGCCTATTTTCATGCGAATTTGATTTATGAAAATAAGGCTGGTTTTGCTCTTGCCAATAACAGCCGTAAGCTTCCTCATCGCCTGGCTCATCAACCTTGCCTGCAGCCCCATATGGCTGGCCCCCATCTCACCTTCTATCTCCGCGGCCGGTGTCAACGCTGCAACTGAATCAATAACTATAGCGTCGACGGAATTCGACCTGATTAGCATCTCGGTTATATCAAGCGCCTGCTCGCCGGTATCGGGCTGGCTGACCAGCATGCTGCTGACGTCCACGCCAAGTCTTTTGGCCCAGGTCGTATCCAAGGCGTGTTCGGCGTCGATAAATGCTGCTACACCACCCGCACGCTGGGCCTCCGCAATAACGTGAAGCGCCAGCGTGGTTTTGCCGGATGACTCAGGCCCAAACAGTTCAGTCACCCTGCCGCGAGGAATGCCCACTCCACCAAGGGCAATATCAAGCGACAGCGAGCCGGTGGGTATGCCTTGAATCCGGGCATAGCGATGCTCATCCATCTGCATAATCGCACCCTGGCCGTATTGCTTCTCAATCTGCGCTATCACCCGCTGCAAAGCATCCTCTTTGCCGGCTGGCTGCGATGTTGTCTGGGATTTTCTTGCCTTTGCCATTTTCCCAATCTCCAATTCCGTTTATCCTGCTATTGTTATCGTAATTCGTAATTCGCCAACCGCGTATAGATAGGACCCTTCGGCATCAATTGGCTCTGATATACCGAAAGTACATCAACTGATATTACGCCAAGCTCCAAATCCCTATATTCCTCGCTCATTGCCGCCAGCTTAACACCTGCTGACGAGCTTTTAATTCTACAAACTGTAAGATGGCCGGAAAACTCTCTTATCTCCTTTGGCCAGCCAGCCGAAGCCAACTGCTCATCCAAAGCTTTTGCGAGGCGGCACAACTGCTCGCTACCCCGGCCCGTACCCACCCATAATACCCGGGCTGCTTTGCCACCGAAACAACCGACCGACCGAATAGCAAGTTCAAAGTCTCTGTGGTGGCCCGAAACGTCCCTGACAATATTACAAATTTCAGCGGCTTTTTCGTCCTTAACTTCACCCAGGAACTTCAATGTCAGATGTACCGCTTCCGGCCTGACCCATTTTACATCGCTTTTTTTAATCCCTTCTTCACCGGCCCTGCGCTGCAACTTCCCCTGCAAATCGCTCAATGCGTCCCTGATTTTTTCATCAATATCTATTGCTATAAACAACCGCATTATATCGTCAACCGGCTAAAATTGTGTCACTTTCCGCAAAGTTTGTAATCTTTCGTCAATATCAGCCTTGCTTATCGAGCTGAGCCCTGCCAGTGAAAAGTCAGCAATGGTAAACGACGCAACCACTGTCCCGTACACGATTGCTGTTTTCAGCGATTCAAAATCGGCTCTGGATACCTGCGCAAGAGAACCCATCAACGCCCCTGCGAAGCTGTCTCCTGCGCCGGTAGGGTCTTTGACCTCACAGGCCGGATAAGCCGGCAAAATAAATCTTTGGCCACCAGCCATGCACATCATCGCACCCGACCCACCCTTCTTTATAACCGCTACAGTGGGGCCCATCTCCAGAATCTTCTCTGCCGCTCTTATTAGATTGTTGTCAGCCGACAGCATCCTTGCCTCGTCTTCATTTATAATCAGACAGTCAATTTTATTGAGAAGAGCTTCCAAATCCTCACGGTTCTTATGAATCCAGCAGTTCATCGTATCCGCCGCCACAAAATCAGGCTTCTCAATTTGCCCAAGCAACTGGTGTTGAAGTGCCGGCGCTGTATTTGCAAGAAAGACAAACTTGCTGTCCTTATATGCATCCGGCACGCATGGCGGCGTTTCCGAAAGAACGTTGAGCTCAAGCTTATCTGTTATCGCCTCGTTCATAGCACTGTAATAGGAGCCCTTCCAGCGAAAGGTCTTGCTATTGGCTCTTACCTCCAATCCCGTCAGGTCAACGTCTTTGCCTGCAAAGACTTGTGCCAAATCAAACGGACAGTCATCGCCGATGACGCCAACCAGCCGAACCGGGCTAAAGAAACTGGCCGCCATACTAAAATAAACGGCAGAGCCGCCAAGACAATTCTCACTAACACCATATGGCGTCTTAACAGTATCAATCGCTATCGAACCCGTTACCAGCAGTGACAATTGTAAATCTCCTTCAAACTTGAGGCCTTATTACGAATTTTTTCAGCGTTCCATCTATTCTGGTTAAGGTCTTTTTCTTACCCAACATCCGCACCGAATCGAAAATCGGCAGACTGATAGTCGTCCCGCAAATAGCCACACGCAACGGCTGAGCAACCTTGCCCAAACCGACGCCACGTTCGGCCGCCAAACCACGAAGCATATCTTCAATCGCCTCGGCCGTAAATCGCTCCATAGCCGAAAGCCCCTCCCGCACAATTCCAAGCACTGCTAATCCCTCACCGGTCAACAAAACCTTCTTAACTGCCTTTTCATCATACTCGATTTGGTCATCAGCCAAAAATATAAACCTGCTCTTTCGCTCAATATCAGCCAAAGTCCGTGCTCCTTCGCAGGCCTTTAATATCCCGGCAAGAAGTTCATGGTCTGCACCAAGCACCGGAGATTTAATAGCTTGCAGGTAATTACGAAAATGCATGAGCAGCTTTTCACTCGAAGCCATCCGAATGTGCTCAGTATTGAAAGCAATGAGCTTATCGCGATCGAACAAGCTGTTCGACTTTGTCAAACGCGAAAGGTCAAAACTCTCTACCAACTGCTCAACCGTCATAATTTCGCGTTTGTCGCCCGGATTCCAGCCAAGCAGCGCAAGAAAATTTACCATAGTCTCAGGCAAATAACCGCTCCTGAAGAAATCAAGGATGTTGATTTCCGGCAACTGTACGCCGATGAATTTCGCCATAGCATCAATACTTGGCATGTCCGGAGTCATCTTTCCCTCAAGGAAAGAGTTCGTCTGCTCCAGACTAATGTTTCCAACCGCAGCGAGTTTCTCCAAATCGACATCCTTAGCGCTTCTTATCACCCCCCTTAAAGCCTTAGGCTGCTCACGTTTGGAAAGTTTGCCTCCACCTTCGCTGATAGTAACCGACATGTGAGCATACTTCGGAAGTTGACCAAATCCCAAGGCCTTCCATAGCTGCTGTTGCGCGGGTGTATTCATCAGATGCTCCTGCCCGCGAATAACGTGAGTGACCCCCATCAAATAGTCGTCAACCACACACGCAAAGTTGTATGTCGGAAACCCATCGCTCTTTTGAATTATGAAATCTCCTATCTCACCAGCAGCAAATGTAACTTCACCGCGAACCATGTCGGAAACCACAACGGCCTCATCCCGCCCGGTGGCAAACCGCACCGTTACGGGACGGCCTTGCCTGCGCATCTTCTCGGCATCGTCATCATCTGGAAAGACCTCCGGCCGCGGATAAGTGAGACGGTCCTTCTCTGCTACGGCTTCGTCACGCATCACCTGAAGCTCCTCAAGCGTATCAAAGCAGTAATATGCCTTCCTCTCATCGAGCAGCCGCCTTGCATATTTATGGTAGATGTCCTTTCGTTGAGATTGGAGGTACGGCCCATTGGGCCCACCAACATCCGGGCCCTCGTCCCAATCAACACCAAGCCACCGCAGATCATTTATCACCTGCTGCTCAGCTGTGGGGGTATTGCGCCTGATATCCGTATCTTCGATGCGGAGCAGAAATTTACCGCCCGCGTGCCTGGCGAAAAGCCAGTTAAACAAAGCGGTCCTGGCTCCGCCAACGTGAAGGTAACCCGTCGGCGACGGTGCAAAACGCGTTACAACTTTCTCAGGCATTATTCACGATTCCTTGCTGACAGCGGAAAACCTCAACCTAATCTATATCAGGCCCACTGTCAAGAACGGACGGTGAGACAGAATATTTGCCTTTCCAGAGGCTTATATTCACTGAATCCCCCTGCCAATTTCTACCTGACAGGCGCGCTATTTTGTGCCCTGAGCACTCGAGACTATGGCGGGCACTTTGCACATACCGAGCGAAACAGCATAGTGCCCAGATAGCGGCCCCCCCGGTCGGAGATGATAGTAACAACGGTGCCGCAGCTCATTTGCTCGGCGACCCGTACAGCACCGGCAACGGCTGCGCCGCTGGAGATACCTCCTAAAACACCTTCTTCAGACGCAAGTCGCCGGGACATTTCAAAAGCCTCATGGTCCTGCATCACAATAATATCATCGAGCCGGGACTTGTCGTAAATCTCCGGAACAACTGCTTCGGTCATGTCCTTCAAACCCTGGATAGCGTGACCAAGCGTAGGCTCAACGCCAACAATCCTGATATCCTTCGATTTCTCCTTCAGGTAACGAGACACGCCCATCAAAGTCCCTGTCGTCCCCATCCCAGCAACGAAAACATTAATCTGGCCCCTCGTCTGTTCCTAAATCTCCGGCCCCGTGGTTTCATAGTAGGCCAGTGGATTATTCTCATTGGTGTACTGGTCGGGCATGAAATATTCATCATGATTTTCTTCAAATATCCTATGCGTCATTGCTATTGCCCCCATCCACACTTTCCTTGGCAGGCGTAAGAACCACCTCCGCACCAAAAACCTCAAGCACATGACGTCTTTCGCTGCTTACACACTCAGGCAACGTTAGCTTGACACGATAACCTTCTGATGCGCCTATCATCGCAAGTGCAATTCCCGTGTTGCCCGAAGTCGGCTCAAGTATCGTCTTGTCCTTGGTCAGCTCGCCTGATTCCTCGGCCTTGGCTATCATATGCAATGCGGCGCTGTCCTTAACCGAGCCCCCAGGATTGTTACCTTCGAGCTTAGCCAAGATTCTAACCTTCGGATTCGGACCGACCCTTTTGAGTTCCACCAGAGCAGTATTACCAATCGCCGACAAAATATTCATTAAAACGCTCTCCTAAACCTGTAATCACCTTAGCAAACTTGTCTGTAATGATACCAGAAAAAGCCTGATTACCCAAGACTTATCTGGTAATTCTCAGTGGTTTCGATTTTGGCAGTCCGTCACAACGGCAAGCTGGACAGGACAACCGCAATCTGCTAAATTCCTACGTGATGATAGATAGAAAACCCCTAAAACTCAATCACAGCGATTTAATTGAGGTCGTTAAAAAAACACCTCTGGTGTCCATTGACCTAATTGTTGAAAACGGGCGCAACCAAGTCCTTCTCGGCCTGCGAAAAAACGCCCCGGCAAAGGATTTTTGGTTCGTACCCGGAGGCCGAATCCTGAAAAACGAGTCAATCCAGGCCGCCTTTAAACGCATCGTCAAAGACGAATTGCAAATCAACCTCACCTACGACAAGGCCACCTTTCTCGGCGTATTCGAGCACTGGTATCCGGACAATTTCACCCAAAAGCAAAAGGGGAGCACTCACTACATAGTATTGGCCCACCACATCAAAATAACTGATGCCCCGCTTGAATTCCCAGATGACCAGCACGCGCAATATAAGTGGTTCGACAAAAAGTCGCTGCTAAAAAACAAAAAAGTCCACCCATACACAAAAGCATATTTTGAAAAACCACAACTTATCCCATAAACTGTTATCTGCTAAAACACACAATTAAAGCAGTTGATGAATGCTCATGTGTTATGCCAAGGTAAAGGCAAGTGAATAAACCAGACGCCGGACAAGACAACAAAAACCAAAAACTCGATTTTGTTCGGCAGATTGTTGCCGATGATTTGAAGACCAACAAATGGGACGGCCGGGTTGCGACACGATTTCCGCCCGAGCCAAACGGCTACCTCCACATCGGGCACGCCAAGAGCATCTGTCTGAACTTCGGCATCGCACAGCAATTCGGCGGTCTGTGCAACCTGCGGTTCGACGACACAAACCCAATAAAAGAAGAGGCCGAATACATCGAGGCAATCAAAAAAGACGTTCGCTGGCTCGGCTTCGACTGGCAAGAACGCCTCTATTACGCCTCAGATTACTTCGAGCAAATGTATGAATACGCCGTCCAGCTCATAAAGAAGGGTAAAGCCTACGTTTGCGACCTCACCGGGGACCAGATAAGAGAATATCGCGGCACTCTGACCGAACCCGGTAAGGACAGCCCTTATCGAAACCGCAGCATCGAAGAAAATCTCGACCTCTTCGAGCAAATGAAAGCAGGCAAATTTCCTGATGGCTACCGTACCCTGCGGGCAAAAATTGACATGGCACACCCTAACCTCAACATGCGCGACCCAGTCA
>SDBT01003238.1_pt1 | contig 28285 bp, 45 predicted proteins | sample 2277101 | NCBI WGS metagenome assembly SDBT01 (sample SAMN10404973, study PRJNA504765) | marine sediment metagenome | isolation source: marine sediment core GS10_PC15, 103 cmbsf | place: Arctic Ocean: Southern Knipovich Ridge | collected 2010 | reverse complement strand
TGCAAAGGCCACCACAGCGAAGGTGCTTGGTTCTGGATGAACCATTCAAATATCTGAGTAAGTCGTATCGGCCGATCGTTCGTGATTTGTTGTTGGAACTGGCCGAGGAATTGGAAATGCAGTTCATTGTTGTCACACACGATTCAGAAATGGCGTGCGGAAAGATTGTGAGGATCGAATGATAATCGAGAAAGTGATTGAATAAAGCATTCGGCGGCCCGCACGTCGTAAAGGGAAATGTCAAGTTGTTGAAGAGGCACTTGGCGTGGTACCTAAGCGGGGGATAAGCCAGACGAGTCCGGTAGGGGTTGTTTCACCTGTCGTTTTAGCAGCCCATTTCTGCGTCGTTCCGTTCCGGCGTTCCGATCTCTGGCGGGCGGATTTATACTTGTTTTTGGTGAAAGAACAGGAGATTGAATAGTGAGAACGCAGACAATCGAACAGCTTTATGCAAAACTGATAAACATTGGATGGCGCGAAGCTGCCCTCGATAGATTGAAGGCGGCCCCTATGTGGGAACTGGAGGATGAGTTGAAGAAAACCGACAATACTTATCCAGGCTTCGTCCTGCGCAAACGGTTCTTGCGGTTGCTGATCGATGAACGTACATGACACGGAGAATAAAACGATGAAAGCGGAATGCGCGATTTGCGAGCACAGCCAAGAAGCGCCGCCTCATGGGAACTGGACTTGTGAATACTGCGGGCAAAAGTACGAATATGAAGAGGGCCACATGATTGTACTAACGAAGGCGCAGTTGGAAGCGTTGAGGTGCCTTAAAATCAGCATCTACCCGTTTGAAAGCTAGATTTCCAAAAACTCGTATTGCGGCGTTTGGTGCGGGTGGTTATATTGCCTTTCTCTATTCAATTCTTAGGAAGGCAATAGATGCAGCCTGATAAAGCGGTGGGGGTGATGACGCGGCAGCAGCGTATGATTCGGATAGGGGATCTGTGGACCCGCGGCTGTACTAACAAAGGCCAGATAGCAGCTGCTCTGGGCGTCAAGCCGTACGTCATATCGAAAGACATGAAGTGCATAATGCAGGGCTGGAAGCGGGAGAATCTAGCGTCTCTGTCGGAGAAGCTTGCTTTGCGCATCCAGATGCTTCAGGCCATCACGTATGAAGCCCGCAATGGGTACGATCGATCCCGACAAGAGTCTCAGGAACACAGTGCAACAACGAAGACATGCGACACGTGCAGGGGCGTGGTTGTGGAGAATGAAGCTGGCGAACCAGAAGATTGTCCCACGTGTTCTGGTAGGGGCGTTGTTGTCACAGAAACGATCAAGAGCAGCGGGCAATCGGGCAACCCTGCATTTTTGCGTGTGGCGGCCATGTGCACGATGGAAGCAGCCAAGTTGGAAGGGCATTACCATCCGAGGCAAGATCCTGGTTTGGGGTCTGTCTACCGAACGGAGATTACGAACGTGCACAATCAGATCAACATAGCAGACGGCGGGCCAAATCCGTTTGCGAAGGCGGCACCACAGATGATTCTTGAGGCGAAGGCTGCGCTGGCCAGGCTGACGGAGTCCGCGCGGGATGTCGACGATGATGATCCCAACGTTATCGAGGTCGAAGCGGAACAGCCAATGGATTGAGAGGCAGGGATGGCGTCAATTTTGGAAGACAAGAAGAACGAGAGAATCGAGGGTGCGTGGCGCGACGTTTGCCCCGATGACTTTCTCGTGTTCGCTGAAGGCCTCACGATAGATGCCGTAGACGGCCCGCGGGTGTTCCACAACTGCATAGAGCAGTTCCAACGGGACGCGTTTGGTGATGTTGCTCCAGCGCTGGAAGCGATTCGAGACGGCCGCAGACCGCCGAAGCCTCACAATCGGTTCTGGTGGGAAAGAACGAAAAAAGCCGCCAAAGACAGCGATCTGGCGATATGTGTTCTGTGGTTGATGGCGTTTGCTAAGAGGCCTTTTTATGGGCAGGTAGGTGCAGCCGATCGTGCTCAGGCAGCTATCGTGCGAGACAGAATCGAACATCTGCTTGATCTCAATAGGTGGCTGAATGATCTCGTTGAAATCGTGCAATGGCAGATCCGTAGTAAGGTCAGAACGATTTCTGGGGGCCACCTCGCCAGATTCGACATCATGGCGTCCGACATCGCTGGTTCTCATGGCGGTACACCTGACATCTTGATAATCAACGAGTTGAGTCACGTTGCTAAGTGGCCGTTCGTTGAGACGCTGATGAACAACGCTGACGGCGTTCCTCGTGGTATCGTGATCATTGCCACGAATGCAGGATACGTCGGCACTGAAGCCGAACGGTGGCAGCAGACGGCTTTGAAGAACTCGAATTGGGCCGTGCGAATGTGGCGGAAGCCCGCGCCGTGGCATTCCAAACCGCTGGTGAGAGAAGCCCGGTTAAGAAATCGTGAGTCAGAGTTCAATCGTCTATGGAAAGGCATCTGGACGTCCGGTGTGGGATCGGCCCTTACTGAGTATGCGATCAACAGATGTTTTACCCTTGATGGCCCGTTGGAGCTTCCAGAAAGAGGATGGGAATACATCGCTGGCTTGGACCTTGGCGTTTCCCACGATCACTCTGGTCTGATGGTGGTGGGGGTTAATGAGCAAACGCAAAAGATGAAAACGGCCTGGTTCCGAGGCTTTGAGCCGGAGCCGGGCGGCGAAGTTGATCTACAGGCCGTTGAAGACGCGTGTGCGGCCATGTACGGCCTCTTCGGCCTCGGGTGGGTAGGATACGACCCCGCGGCCGGAGGTAGCTACATGGCCCAACGTCTGCGGCGTAAGGGTGTCCCGATGCATGAGGTTTCGTTCTCGTCTGCCAAGAACAGAGAAGCGATGGCCGACGCGCTGGTGCAATCGGTGGAGGCGCAAATTCTGTCTTGTTATGACGACGCTGATGGACGCCTTCGCAGGGATTTTGGGAAGTTCAACATCAAGGAGAGCACGTTCGGAAGGAAGCTGGAGGCTGTGTCCGATATGTACGGACATGCTGACGTTGGAATGGCGCTGGCTTTGTGTCTTCCCAAGGGGCACGAGATGTTGGGCCTGCCGAGCTACTTTTTGGCGGCCGATGATGTGGTTGCGGATGCGATGGACATCGATCGCATGGAGGCTGCGCGTGACGGGATGGACCCGGGCCTCGCCGAGATATACGACCACTATGATAATAAGGAAAAAGAACACAAGAGGGATTTGTTGTGGGGAGATGAATTATGAGCGTTCAAAGTGAGTCGCAAGCTTCGTGGATTACCGAACTGGCACTGCTTGAGATCAACATTCGGAACGAGCCCGAAATCACTCAAGATGAATTGGATTCGGTAGTTCCGTTGATCGACGAATTGATGGCCGCCATTCAAAACATGGAGATCGACGATTTGGAATCGTCGGAATCGTCTTCTTCATCTATATCTGTAATGTCTACGTCTTCGGAGTCTTCTGAGTCTTCGGGGTCATCAGTGTCTTCGGAGATTATCATACTGCCACCAACCGAGGGAGAAGCCCCGGCCGCAGGATTCAATCCACCGGACTTTACGCAAGACGGGACTGGGCTGGCTATTGTGCTTGAAGCCGGTGAAGAAAGGGTGGTGGACGGTTTACTTCGCTATACGACTATTCATGGAAAACCCGGATCAACGCTCACCGCCCTTCCGGGTGCAGAGTTCGTCAAGGTTGACCTCCCACTCGATACTGGCTTTGATCCCGATCAATTCGGTCACGGGCTACTGATTCAAGGAACGGCAAACTGGGTCGGCAGCCCGTGCAGATCGTACTCCCGTGCAACCGGGGCAATCAGAATTGACGACACGTCATTACGACTGAAAGATAGTCCAGACGGCTGGAGAGTTTCTGACGAGATCGTAATCGCTAACACCCAACAAGATCGTGTTTATAAAAGGTATGAAGTCGAGTCTCGGGCCGAAGTGGTGACAATCACAGCGAAAAACGGGACAGAGATACGATTTACTCCCAAGATACAATTCGACCACCCGTTGGGTCCGCACGGGGAAACCCCCCACGTCGGACGGCTCACGCATGACGTTAAGTTCCGATCCGAGAACCCCGACAATCCCGGGCACATCATGTTTATGGCGGGGGCCGAGGTACTGATTGAGAACTGTGAAATTGACGGGATGAGCCGCACTCGAAACGAAGTACCCGTGGACATCACCACGTACAATCCTGACGGGTCGGTGGCGTACGTTGCAACAAACCGGGATGGCAGACGTTCGCTGCACTGCCACAAGATGGGTGATTCCGGCTCGCGGGTGGAGATCCGAAACAACTCGATTCGTAACAGTCGTAGAATAGGGATCGCTATTCACGGAACGAATTCAGCCACGGTTGTCGACAACGTGATCGAAGGTGTGGATGGTTCGGGAATCTTCCTGGAAGACCAAACTAGCTACAGCAACCACATCGCTAGGAATCTCATCGTCACCTGCACCGGATTGGGCAGACGCCTGGGAACGAACTGGGGCGGAGTCGAAAAAAGCAAGGGCGTGAGATTTCCGCAAGACATGGGCTGGATCGGTTGTGGAATTTGGGCAGTGAATCGAGCGGACACGATCGAGGACAACGTGATTTCCGATGCGGTTCAGCATGGGATTATCTTCACAGGGTACGGACAAAACCTTTCGGCTGGACCTTGGGCTACCGTCACACGACCGGTTGTGCCAACTCACCGAAACGAAGTGTATGCATCGGGTGGTCATACGCTGGAGCAACACCCGCAGGGAGTAAAAGACAGAAACAAGAATCCGTACAAGCAATTTGATGAGCATGTTGATCTGTTAGGTTGGCATCTGCGGAATTCCGGCTTCAAGTCTGGTCATGTTATGAACATCATTCTGCGTCGGCCGGTGCTTCGTAACGATCCGCGAATCTCAGAACTGGCCGAAGGTAACAGTAATAATCTTCATACTCGTGTAGGGATTGCCCTACACTTCGGCAACAAATCATATGATAACGGATCACTCGAAATCATTGATCCAATTGTGGAAGGGTGGAACATAGGTTTTTGGATTCCAGTGAATGCATCTCCCACTGGTTGGGCGAAAATGATGGGCGGACGGCTGAAGAACTTCGTCAACGTGTTATTGTCCCCGGCTAGAAAGGGCACAGGTAGGCAAGTCGCGATCACGGACACGGACTTTCAGGCCAGTGACATGGTTCCACTACCATATCTCAACACTCCCAAGCATTCGTATGACGTCTATGGCTCTGAAGAGGATGGAGTTGACGAGAATGGATGGCAACAGTCATCGCTCGATTTGATTGGCTATCGGGACGAACCGGTAACAGTGTTTATCCCTAGCGATCCGGCCGCGACGTGTGCGGATACTGACGAGCGGATCAAGGGGTTTGTTTGCGATGAATCGTAGATCGTTCGGAGGTTGTATTGTGGGCTTGTTGGCTGGGCCGATTTTGTTTCCAAGTCTGGAATTTCTCAAACGCCCCCGCCGGTTTGGGATGAGTCGATTGGTGTACACTCCCGACGTTCATTTTTACACCGCAACCGTGACGACCGGAACCACAATCAAAATATCTATTGACACAATAAACGGTGATTAGATGGCACTGACACCGGCTCAAATCGCTGAACTCGGTGGGCGAATGCTAGACCATGCCATCAGCAACGGCACGTCTGCTCAGATTCGCAAGATCGTCGAAGCACTGATGTGGGCCGCCAAGGATTTTATCCTGAACGGTTCCAGCGGTGCGTTTGATGAAGCGGACAGGCAGGAGGCGATGGCAGCGTTTAGAGACTTGGCATTTGAAGCGGATAACCCAGAGCTAGATGCGACGGTTGATGCACACTACAAAACGAACCACTGGTTGCCCGATGCGGAGGTCGGCTAATGGCTCTGGTTGACTGCCCAGAAGTCTGCATCGGTTTTCAGGGTCTGGTCGATGACGGCGCGCGGACTCAGGTGCTGGACGCGGACATCGAGGCGGTCGGATTTATTGTGATGGCTCCAAAGTCAGGGGACATATCTGACGTTCATTTTTACACCGCAACCGTGACGACAGGCGACACGATGCTTGTGTCACTTCAGACGGTTGATGTCACGGATGGTAATCCGGACGGAACAATCGATCAGTCCGGGACGGTGGTGGTTGGGGATGGGGATGATAACGTCCGGAAGACTGTGGCACTTGGTTCCAATCGTACGGTAACAAAAGGAGAGTACATTGCCATTGTTATCGAGTTTGACTCGTTTGTCGCAGGAAATATGCAGATCAGGATCGGCGATGATAGTTATGGGCGAGAGATTACCTACTCAAAGTTTCGAGATACTGGCAGCTCGTGGTCTGCTCTGTTTGCTCGACGGCCCATTCTTTTGTTGGAATACTCTGATGGGTCGTTTCCTTACCCTGTTGATTGTCTGCCAGCTTCGCCAACTCAATACTCTGGCCTCGATTCTGGCGACACACCCGATGAAGTGGCTTTGCGGTTTAAGCTAACCGGGCCGATGCGATTGTCTGGTGCTGAGTGGTTCGGTGACCTGGCGAATGCTGCATTGCCGGAACTCGTGATTTATGAAGGCACAACAGCACTTGGGACAATTTCCAACATCGACGGAGACATAAAAAGGAACACATCTAACGGACGCTACAGAGGAGTGTTTTCGTCAGGGGTTGTGCTATCTGCGGGGACCGTTTACCGCCTCGGGTTGCGGCCTACAACAACTGCGACAGTTGGGCTGCACCGTCTTATCGTGGATTCCAATGACCATCTAGAGGCGACACCTGGCGGCAAAGAATTCTACACTTCGACACGCGTCGATCAAGGAGCGTGGGATGCGGACCTCACCACGACACAAGTTGCAATAAATTTGTACTTCGATCAGATCGATGATGGGGCTGGCGGTGGTGATACTGTAGTGATTTCACGTCCGCGGCGAATAATCTAGGAGGCATGACACATGCAAGGCGTATACAGATTGTCAGGTACGATCAGCGCAGTAACTACGGCTAAGACGCTGCTGATAATTGAAACGGGTGCTCTCAGGCCGATCGAAATACTGTCGGCGCGAATTACGTGCCAAGACGAGGACACGTCTGAGCAGATATTTGCTGAGCTGACTCGGATTGCAACGCTTGGAACGCCGACGGTCGATTCGACAGAAGTTCCCAAGCCTACGGAAGAAGGCAGCGTGGCATACACTGGCGTTTGCAGGCTGAACGTCACGGCGTCCGAACCAACATACGATGACATTACAGATGCGATACACAGTGGCGGCGCAAACAAACTCGGTGGTTGGGAATACTTTCCGGCGCCCGAGGAGCGGCCGATCGTGGCGGCCGCGGATGACGTCGGCCTGCGATTGATTGATGCTATCGCAAACTCATCTGACTTGACTGCCGAAATCACGTTCAGGGAATTGTAACGGCGCAAGACATACAATGGATTGTCGATTGGTGGGACGCGGCCGCAAAGCAGGTGGTTCGTTATCGTGCGCTTACGCACAAATGGGGTGATTCTTCCTCATCGGATCAATGGCAATTATTTAAGAGATAGCTTCAGGTCCATAATGCCAACTCTCAATCAGCTAACCCTGGATGCCGATGGCACAATTGATACCTCAAACATCATTGATAGTGACACGGATGGCACATACTTCGATGACTGCAACGATGCCCCTGACGGAGTATCCACAGACTATATTGAGCACAACGCAGGACTATCGGATGGGACATACACTGCTTGGTTTTCACTCACGAACGTAAACTCAGACTTTGGGCGTATGGATACTCTCAACATAGATGTTGACCTGGAGCTAATCGGGATCTCAGCAAATGATGAGAGCACATTACAAGCTAGGATCTTCGATGCAGATAATGATACTTCCAATCCGCTAACGGCAGAGATCGTAACTCTAGGAGATGAGTCAGACGAAACAAGAGTACAGCGTAACGTAGCCTTTGCATCCTTAGCTGGTACAAAAGCCCAATGGGATTCTGCTTTTATCAGATTCAGTTTTGTATACAACAGAATATCTGGTCCTGATAGTTTTACGCTACGTTTTTACGGTTGTGATATTGATGGAACGTACTCCACACTTGCGCCGGTATGGCGGGATCGCGTGGCACGGTTCAGAGCACACATACGACAGTGAAATGAAACCCCGATGTTCGGGGATTCTGTTTTTTGAAAGTGAAAGTGAGGTATTTGCTATGGGTATGATGTACACGGCCAAGTTCGACAGTGTGGCTGCAACGTTGTTGCAGGACTTGTTTCAGATTTTGGCTCCATCGGATTCTCTCATCATCATTCATGGATTCGAGCTGCTGCAAGTGACCGATTTCGGAGATGCCGAAGAGGAAATTTTGCTGCTCGAAACGGTGCGTGGTATTGGTGCTACGGATGGCTCGGGAGGATCGGCGGCGACTGAAGTGCCGATCGACAATGCGTTCGCTGCTCCTGCGGGGATAGTTCGGATCAATGATACGACACGAATGACTGCGGGTGGCGGTTCTTTGGAGGAGCTGGAAGCGTTCGGATGGAACGTTCGAATCCCACTCGAAAAGATCTGGACGCCGGAGACGCGGCCGATCGTTACGCCGACGGAACGGTGGTCTTTGGCGCTGCCTACCGGGCCGGCGGATTCGATCACTATAGCAGGCAAGCTGCTTTGGGAAGAAATCGGAGGCGCGTAATGGCGCGGCGTAATCGCGGCGAAAGGATCGTCCTTGCGAAGGACGACATTGGTGTTATGGAAATTGGGAAGGACGGTGCAATTACTGTGGCTACTAAAAGCAAGTGCGAAATCTGCGGTGAAACGTATACGAAGATTTCGGCGGACAAATCGACGTGGCCGAAGTTCAAAGGCCATCCCGTCAGGCAGCCGAATGAGTGGACGTCGGAATCTATCTTGGCGCATCGGTTGGCTCATCTGTCGGCTGCGGCTCGGCGGATTGTCGGCAAGTATGTGAAGCAGCCGGCGGCCGTCAAAGAGGAGATCAAGGTAGTTATTGCCGAGTTGGAGTAGTCGATGACGTGGGGATTTGCTTATTCCTATGCGCCGAGCGCGGTCTTTCGGAAGAAACCTTTGAGGATTCCTCCGAGGGTGTGGATACCCACGTCCGGCGGTGAGGTGTCTTCGGCGAGTTCGCTCAGCTCTCTATCGTCATTGAGTTCGATTAGTTCAAGCTCATCGATCTCAAGCAGCCTGTCATCGTTGAGTTCGATTTCTTCGATTTCTTCTAGCTCATCAATCAGTAGCAGCCTGTCATCGTTGAGTTCGATTAGTTCAAGCTCATCGATCTCAAGCAGCCTGTCATCGTTGAGTTCGATTTCTTCAAGTTCGTCGATTTCATCGAGCCTGTCTAGCTCAAGCAGTTCGGTGATTGTGCCGAGTCTTGTGTGGCGAAACAGGATGACCCCTTATCGGAACAGATTGTGAAAGGGAGCGCGTAGTCAATGGCCGGCCCTTTTCATTACACATATCCTGGATGGGCGATTTGGCGCAAGACGGCCGTTCGAATCCCTTCTAGGGTATGGATACCCACGTTTGCTCCGGAGTCGGAATCATCGGCGTCATCACTTTCCTCAAGCTCATCGATCTCAAGCAGCCTGTCATCGTTGAGTTCGATTTCTTCAAGCTCATCGATTTCATCAAGTCTATCATCACTGAGTTCGATTTCTTCAAGCTCATCGATTTCGAGTAGCCTGTCGTCGTTGAGTTCACTGAGTTCAAGCTCATCGATTTCGTCAAGCCTGTCCAGCTCAAGCAGCTCGGTGATCGTTCCGAGTCTTGTATGGCGAAACCGCATGGCCCCTTATCTCAGGGGGTACTGATGGCGTTTCAATACACGTACTCGAAGAAGATTTGGCGCAAGGCGACGCTGCGAATCCCGCCGAGGGTGTGGATACCTACATTTGCGCCGGAGTCGGCATCGTCAGCGTCGTCGCTTTCCTCAAGCTCATCGATTTCATCGAGCCTGTCATCGCTGAGTTCCGTATCATCATCTTCTTCGATTTCATCGAGCTTGTCGTCGCTGAGTTCAATTAGCTCAATTAGCTCAAGCTCATCGATTTCAAGCAGTTTGAGTTCGTTGAGTTCAATTTCGTCATCCTCATCGATCTCATCCAGCCTGTCATCCCTCAGTTCGATTTCTTCCAGCTCATCGATAAGCTCATCAATCAGCTCTGTCTCTTCCAGTTCGTCCAGCAGCGTAATTGCGCAGCAACGTATCTGGGCACACACGCCGTGGAGATCTGACGGCCGCCATGCCGGGTATAGCCCGATGGCTCACTATCGATTGGGGCAATCGTACTGGAGAACTAAGTCGAGGCAACCATACCCGCGGCGTGTCAGGAAACTGTTGGTGTTCCGAGAGGACACATCTATCAGTTCCGGTTCCTCTTTATCATCAATTTCAAGCAGCCTGTCATCGCTCAGTTCAGTCAGTTCATCTTCATCAATTTCAAGCAGCCTGTCGTCGTTGAGTTCGGTTAGCTCAAGTTCGTCGATTTCATCCAGCCTGTCATCCCTCAGTTCAGTCAGTTCATCTTCATCGATTAGCAGTAGCCTGTCATCGCTGAGTTCGCTGAGTTCGATTAGTTCAAGTTCATCGATCTCAAGCAGCTTGTCGTCATTGAGTTCACTGAGTTCAAGCTCATCGATAAGTTCGTCGTTGAGTTCAAGTAGTTCATCCCCTGGGGCGGTATCGCTGATTTGGAATTGGCGCAAGGACAAATTCAAGGCACAGTTGATACGATGACGATACTGGTTTATTTCATGTTGTGTGCGGCCGTAGGAATAGTCGTTTGCTTGCTTTTGAGGAAAGAGTGACGTGGCGGTGTTTCGCATCAGTCAAGGGGTGTTCAGGCGGCCGGCGCTGAGGTTCCGTCGAAGGTTTCTATTCGGTGTTGGCCCTCTTTCGTCTTCGTCTTCTCAGAGCTTTGTGAGCAGCTCGTCTTCGATTTCATCATCTTCATCGATCTCAAGTAGTTTGTCGTCGCTGTCATCGCTTTCTTCAAGCTCATCGATCTCAAGCAGTTTGTCGTCGCTGTCATCGCTTTCTTCAAGCTCATCGATCTCAAGCAGTTTGTCGTCGCTGAGTTCACTGAGTTCTAGCTCATCCATAAGCAGTAGTTTGAGTTCGTTGAGTTCAGTTTCTTCATCTTCATCTATCAGTTCTTCGTTGAGTTCGAGTAGCTCGTCGCCAGGCCCGGTCTCGTTGATCTGGAACTGGCGGCATGACAGATGGAAACCATTCATAGTACGATGACCATTTATCGTGGCAGCTATGGATTCTTTCGATACCCGGCGCCTCGGTTCCGTCGAAGGTATATCTTTTCTGTGGGACCGGTGTCATCGTCATCTTCTCAAAGCTTCGTGAGTAGCTCGTCTTCGATTTCATCAAGTTCATCAATTTCAAGCAGCCTGTCCTCACTGAGTTCAGTCAGTTCATCTTCATCAATTTCATCGAGCTTGTCATCTCTTAGCTCTGCCTCTTCCAGCTCATCGATTTCATCAAGTCTGTCGTCGCTGAGTTCAATCTCTTCTTCCTCATCGATCTCAAGCAGCTTGTCCTCGCTGAGTTCGATTTCTTCAAGCTCATCGATTTCAAGCAGTCTGTCCTCGCTGAGTTCGTTGAGTTCGATCAGTTCAAGTTCTTCGATAAGTAGCAGCCTGTCGTCGCTGAGTTCTGTTTCTTCGTCTTCTTCAATCAGCAGCAGTCAATCGTCACTTTCATCAGCATCGTCTTTGAGCAGTTTGTCGTCATCTTCTTCGATTTCGTCGTCGTTGTCCTCATTAAGCTCGTTGAGCAGTTTGTCGTCATCGTCATCGTCAGTTTCATCCAGCTCGATCTCGTCATCGTCTTCGGTTTCAAGTAGTTCGATCTCGTCTTCGGCTTCGTCACAATCACAACTCAGTTCATCGAGTCTTTCGAGTTCATCCAGTAGTTCGGTCATACGGCCGCACTTCCCGATCGGCAAGGGTGTGACGGTTGTCGGCCCGTCGTCGGCGTCTAGCAGCCTGGTTGGGCCGGCGGGCAAGACGGCATCTCGTGTGGGCGCGGCTGGCAAAACTTTGGTAGTTCCGACAAGGTAAGAGCTATGACTATATTGTTGGCAAATCAGATTCGTGGATCGACGCATGACATTACGATCAAAGACAGTGCTGACGCCACGATCGTACCGGCCGCTGCGGATGAAGTCCGCGTTGTGATATGCCGTTTGAGCGAACTGGGCGGAACGGCTGCGGTGCCTACGGGCGCGAAGCTGATCGTCACATCGGAAGCTGCTACGGCGAACGGGAGTTCCTTTACGAAGGATGGTGGCGGGGTGGGAATCAATCGGCTGAGACTCGATGCGCAAGATCTGACGTGGGAGCCGGGAACGTACACGATGCTTGTGGACTTTTTTGATGACAGTGATGCAGAGGAATGGAAAACTGTGGATCGGCAGATCTTCATATTGGGAGAGACGTTCTGATGCCTGATCTGATTCAACGACTGCGCTGTTTCCATATGCCCGTTGCTCCTACGTCGTGTTGTGGTGACAGAGGCCCGCGAAGAAGGCCTATAATACATCCGGGGATCTGTGACGAGGCGGCCGATGCGATAGAGCAACTATCTGGACCGACTGATTTGGTGGGTAGACTTCGGAACTTCGAGGCCGCCGCTCAGGAATATGCGATCCACCCTGCGATTTGTGATGAGGCTGTGGATGCAATTGAATGTCAATTGGTAGAGGTGTGAAATGGGAACAATAGTTGATCCGTCAGAAGTGGCACTTGAGATGGGCCTCGGCACGGCCATCACGGACGAAGAAACAGGGATCATCGCGCAGGCGATCGAGAAGGCCGAGGGCTCTGTAAAGCGGTATCTGAACTACGACCCCACCCAAGCCGTGCGGACAGAATACTATCCGGTTTCGGATATGCAGGGGCGTGGCAGGGGCGCGAGGATTTGGGAAGTGGATGGTACTCAAGCGTTCGTTCGCAATCGGGCAGGAGCTTCCGCCGACATGCTTCAGGTCAGACATCTTCCCATTCGCTTTACTGATAGCCTGGCGGCAAATGCCATCGATTTAAGGATCGACTTCGACGGTCGGTTCGGAACTCAATCCGGATCGTTCGCCGCATCGCAGCAGAAGACCGAAGGCTCGGACTTCTGGCCAACGTACGACGGGAACGACACCAACGGAATTGCGATGTCTCGATCGGGAATCATTCGTAGCATCGGCCGTTGGCCTGCGGAACCCGGAAGTGTCAAAATCATATATGTGGGAGGCTACACGGCGCTGGAGCTTCGTGGGTTTGATAATGATACGTTGGTGGACGCGTCGCCCATTTGGTCCGCCGTGTTGGACGAAGTGCGACGGCGGGTGATCAAGGTGTTTAGTCAACGGAAGCTTACCGGAGTTGGATTCGGAGCCGGACTGCTGTCCGAACGACTGGGTGACTATTCGTATCAACTGGACGCTGGTCTGCTGAAGGACTTGGTGGGAGGCAATCAGGATTTGATGCCGGAGTCGAAGCAGGCGTTGGATTCGTTCGTGAACTATGGGTGGGCGCTGGCATCGTAAGGTTTTTCAAGATGCACTATATTTTCATATTGTCTCTTTTGGCTTCGTGGGCGATTGGAGCCGTGTTGGCATTGAATACTTCCTATCGGTTGGAATCGGACAAGTTGTGGGATATGCCTGAATTCATTGAAAAAAGGGCGTATTGATGGTGTTGATATTTTCAATCGCGGCCGTCGTAGTGTTCCTGCCATACGTCATTTTCGAGTTGTTTCCAGATGAGAGTTGAGACTGACGAGGATCGCCCGTCCGGGCCTGGCATCGAATCGGCATGGCTTCCTTTGAATTCAAATAGAAATCGATCCAGGGCGATCCTGGGCGTCGTGGTGGCGGTGGGAGAATGAATGAGCTGGCACTATTTGCAGGAGTTGGCGGAGGGCTGCTCGGCACCAAGTTGCTCGGGTGGACTCCCATCTGCGCAGTGGAAAAAGCCCCGTACCGACGCGAAGTGCTCCTCAGACGCCAACGGGACGGCGTGCTACCCGTGTTCCCAATCTGGGACGACGTGCGAACCTTTGACGGCCGACCATGGCGTGGAATTGTGGATGTCATCACTGCTGGCTTTCCGTGCCAGCCGTTCAGTACCGCCGGAAAACAACAAGGTGAATTGGACGACCGAAACCTTTGGCCAGACACCATTCGCATCATTAGAGAAGTCGCACCAGAATGGGTTTTGCTTGAGAACGTGCCGGGGCTTCTTTCTAACAGATATTTCGGAAACATTTGTGCGGATGTGGCCTCGTTCATTTCTGATAACGGTGGAGGCTGGTTCACCGGCGATGTGTTTTCAGCGGCGGCAATCGGCGCCCCGCATTTACGGAAAAGATTGTTTGCGGTGGCCTATGCCAAGGGTGTTCATGCACAAAGACGTGACGACAGACCGCGGCCGTTCGAATTTGGGGGAGGTAGTTGGTGGTCAACTGAATGCGGATTGGACAGAGTGGCTTATGGGGTGGCCCATCGGGTGGACCGACTTACAAGTATTGGGGACGGGCAAGTTCCCGCAGTGGTTGCAAAAGCATGGGTGTGTCTGAATAAGGATAATTGGTATGGGTAGACGTCGAAGACCGAAGATGGCGCGTGGCTCTATGCGAATCGAATGCAATATCATTCAGACGTGTAACGCCCGGTGTACGCACTGCAATAAGGCCGTAGGATACGCAGACGCGACTACGGCGGACGGCAAGAAGCCTTTGCTGCCGATGATGTCTGTACGTCAGGTTGCTAAGGCCATTGATCAGCTACTCGAACAAAAGATCTGGGTGACTAGATTCACGATCTGTGGCGGCGAGCCCGTCATGCATCCTCATTTGCAGGAGATCATTGACGAGATAGCGCGGCTGGAGAGCTTGGCGGTTTGCCGCGTTTTGACTAACGACATGACGCGAACTGCGGATCGAAGAGCTGAAATCGTTTTGCCTAATAGGTTTGCTTGGTTCCCTAATCCGCTCGATGATCCTGACGATCCGCTGAGCGGAAAGAACGATCCTGAGGCAAGAGGCAACCGCAGGACACATTCGCCGTTTTGGATTTCACCGGCCGACGTAGGCGAAGAGGCCTTGTTCGAGAATTGTACGGTGAAGAGTTGGTGCGGCCGCGGGTTGGATTCGTCTGGATGGTCTATGTGCGGCAAGGCTGTGATGTTTGGAAAATTGCTGGGAATCGATCCTACGATTCGCGATGGCGATATTTTGAAGCACGTCGATACAGCCATTCCCGAAATCTGCAAGCATTGTCAATACGGATTAGGTGGAAAGAAAAGTCGCAGAAGAGGTGAGGCTCGTGTGAACATTATTGCGGACAAAATCCATCAGAGGCACAAGAAAGGTGAGTTGCCGGAGGTGAGCGAAACGTTCAGGAAGGCGTTCGATCGGTTCAATTCCGAGGGGCCGTTGATTGAGTTGGAGGAGATGTGAAACTGCTTGAATTTGAATCATATGAACAGTACGTGCTGGTTCAGCGAAGGGCCGCGAACAGAAGAGGCGGGGCGGCGTATTTCACGGATTTGGAGTTCAGCAAGATTTGTGATTGGATGTCAAGTCAGACAACGCCGTTGACAGGTGAAGGTAGGGACATCAAAGGCATTTGCCACGGTGCCCGCAACGGTCTTGAGGCCGATGAGTTCAAAAAGAACATTCGCGGTGTTGACGTGTTTGGCACCGATTTGTTTCCGTGCGGCAAGCACAAAGGCGAATCGGACGTCATTGAATGGGACTTTGCGGAACAGAAATTAGAATGGGTGGGGGCGTTTGATTTCGTGTATTCAAACAGTCTGGATCATGCCCGCGATCCAGTGGCCGTGCTCAATACATGGATAGAGCAATTGCAGCCGGACGGGTTTCTGTTTCTCACGTGGTGCTCTGGGCATATCGAAGCCTCGGGCGGCGATTGTTTCGGAGCGAGTTTGTATGAATACATCACTCTGGCGAACGATGTGGGCAGACTTAAAGCATTGATCTACAGCAATTGTCCGCGAGAAAAACATAACGCACTGCGGAAGCGTGGGTTGGAAGTGGTTGTTTTGGTGATAGGCCATTCGGAGGAATCAGAATGAATGTCAACCATCCGATGTGGCGTGTGTTGAACATGGCTGTCATACTGGCGTTTGTGATTGGATTCTCCGCGCTGAACGCAACCACTTTTGACGAGACTGAAGTAAAGATGATCACGCAGTTGGTAATCGCTCTTGGTGGATGGGAAGTGGCGAAGGCGACTGTGGTCAAGAAAATGAATGGGAACAAGTGATGTCGCTTCTTGACAATCTTCCGCATACGGCTACAGCGCGAATCCGGACACGAACGACCGATAGCATAGCCGGAGCGAAGGACGCGTTCGCCGATGTGTCGGGATTCGTGGATCGGCCGTGCTGGCAGCAGACTGCATCAGAAGCTGAGATTCTTGAATTCGACAAGCGTGGAATATCCGTCACGGACAAGATATACTTTGCGTTGCGGCCGGCGATTGACGAGCGTCATCTTCTCGTTGTGACGAACGTACTGACGGGACAGACCGACACGTATGAAGTGCGAAGCAGGGCCGATCCGGACGCCGGCGCCGGGCTTGGTCGTGTGTATCGTGTGATGTGTGAGAAGACCACTACGGGGAGTACGCCGTGAAGATCACGTGTTCAAGCGTTGATGATTTTTTAGAGAACTTGAATGCGGCCGCTGGCGTGCATCGAAATACGGTGCATTATGATAGGACCGATCGCGAAGTATCAGATGTGTGCGATGAGCTTTTCTATCAGGTGTCGGCCATCATTGAATTCGCGGACGACACTCAGGCGTTGCTTGAGGTTGGTGTGAATTGTGGTATTGATACGATGACTCGAGATGGAGAAACAGAAGGAACAACAAACAGAGGTGAAATGCACAAGACGCTCGAAAAGTATTGCGAAGCGCACGACTTGAAGCTGTTACCCGGAATACTGGACGCGTAGGAGAATCAAAATGGAACGGAAGATGCACGAAAGCAGTGCAGAAGCGATGGACGTGTTTTTGGAGGAGTTCAAGAAACTGATACTTGCGGACAGCTTTATGGCTTGCATTTGGGTCATAGTCGATGGAAGGATGCAACTCGTGACATGCACGACGTACAACTTTGCCTTGGAAGATCGTCCGATTGCTGAGCAGCAGCTTCGCGAAGTGAACCGGGATGAAGCAATTCGTGCGATGACTCCGCCGCCGCTGCCGTTGGCCGATCATTTGAAGGGACCGAACGGCGGGAACGCCAAGGGGATTTTCGGCAAAGACAATATAACTGAAGACCTTGGCGATTATAGATTCGGCGATAAAGACGAAATTGTTGATAAGGAGGATAACGATGAGATTTCTGATTGACTTTGTTCGGTCGTGGTTTACGATCGCCCGCGCAAATCGGCATGTGTTGGCATTGCATCGTAAATGCGACAAGTTGGATCGCATTCGTGTTGCCGTCGAACTTAGACTGCTGGATGCAACTGCGGATGCTGCTGTTGTCTACAAAAACATTCGAGACGCCCTTACTTCAGCGCAGCAAACGATTCAGCAGTATGAAGACACGACGAAAGATCTTCGTTCTGAGGCCAAGATGAAAGACATGGAGATCGAGCTGATGGTAGCTCAACACACCAAATTCTTGGAACGATACCGAACGGAGACTGCTATCGAGGTACAGCGGCGGTCTACGAATTTACCACCCAGTGATTACGGAGCATGATATGTCGGCAGCATTTGACAAGGCATTGGCCACGAGCCGCGGGTTCGTTACATCCATGAGCAGGATAGCCGTAAAGTTGCATGAAGGGGGTATTGCTGGGCCGTCATCCTTCTCCCCTGGAAGCATGTTTGGTGACTCTGGTCAGCAGCGTCGAGACCGAGAACGGTATGGGCTCTTTCGCGGATGGTTGTATTCGGCCATTCACGCAAGGGCTGAGGAGGCCGCAAAACAGCCGGTCCATGTGGCGCGGATGACAAATGCTACACCCAACCCAGATGAACGATCTGCGCCCAATCGGGTGAAGGCATATCAGAGAAAAAGCATGCCTGACTCAATGCGAGGTAAGTCGTCCGACATGGAACTGGAGATCATCAGGGATCATCCGCTGGTGGACGCGTTGGAAAGACCGAATCTAATTCAAAACAGATGGCAGTTTGTATACAACTTCTTTGCGAATTTGGATCTCACGGGGTGGTCGTATGTGGTGGCCGACAAGGCTGAAGACGGAAGACCTGTGTTCTATTCTTTGCCCACAACGTGGATCAGGCCCGATCATGAAAAAGGAGCGTTTACTGGATTCAGGGTTTCAAGACCTGGGGACGTAGTTGCCGACGATACAGTTCTTGATAGATCGCAAGTGACGTTTGCATATCTTCCCAATCCCGCTGATCCGCTGCTGGGGTACGCGCCTTCGGCTTCGCAGATGTCAGCGATCAGAATTGACGAGCACATACAGACTTCTCAGGACACGTTCTTTCACAAGAGTGTTCTGCCTTCAATGATCGTGACCATCGGTGGCAATCCGATGGGAGATGGCCGTGTGGTTCGTCCGCGGTTGTCTATTTCTCAGCGGGAGCAAATCGAATCGGCGATAATGAAGTCGATGGGTACGTTCGACAACTACGGTGGAATTGGATTCGTCGACGGGCTGGTCGAGAAGTTTGAAAGTATGTCGGCAAAGCAGAACGAGATGGGATGGGACAAATCTGAGGACAAGGTGAAGGCGCGCATCCTGTCGGCGTTTCGAGTGCATTCGTACATTCTTGGTGAGCACGTCAGTATTGGTGGTCATGCGCAGGTTGCGAACATCGAGAAGCGGTTCTGCGCCGGAGTCAATACTGGCTTGGATTTGCTCAGCACGATGATGACGCAATTTCTTGGGCCGCAGGTGTCCCAAGATGAAAGAACTTTGATCTGGTGGGACAAGTGCGAAGCGGTAGATGTACAGCTTGAGCAGCAGAACTGGTTGGCGGGAAGGAAGAACGGAGACATCACTGAAAATGAATGGCGTGCAAAGTGGGGAATGCCGCCGGACGAGGATAAAAACCAAGACTTTATCGGACAGAAAGGAGCGCATGTAAACCAGACGCTGACTCAGCTTGGCCAAGGATTGATTAGCGTCAGTCAGGCGAAGGCCGTTTTCGTCGCTCATGGGATACCGAACGAAACTGCCGATAATATGGCTGGTGACGGTGTGAACCGAGAAGAGGAAACGACCGAGGATGCCATCGAAGCGCTGGAGTTGGCGGCGTCTGCGCTTGGAGTAGCACCTGAGAACATGGCAGTTAGGATTACGGAATTAGTGAAATGAACATTGCGGAGAAGCGAATGCAACGACACTTCACGGGATTCAGTTGGCAAAATAGATGATCTCCGCCCTGATAAAACCGGTAGTCAAGATCGCAACACTGGCGTGTCAGACGAAGTTGCGCCAGGGGGCGCCCGCCCTGCGCATGTCCGTCTGCCGCGAAGTGCATCTGAAGCAGACTACCGACGCTGAGGTCGACATCGAAGATGCCTTGACGCCGTTCTTCGCATCTCAAGTGAGGTCGATTGCGAACGGCCTTCTCAACATGCGGGAGCGAAGCACCAATTCGATCACGAAGACGGCGTTTGAAGATGCGTTGTCATACATTGATCAGGTGTTCAATCCCAAGGATTGGGACGAAGGGTTGGTCAACGCGACCTTGCCGCCGTTAGCAATCAACACTGGCCGTGCTGCACGATCGCAACTCGTCTTGATGGGATTCAATCCAGCCAAGACAACGGCGACTGAATGGCTGGAGGAGCAGGACGACACGTTGTTGGAAAACATTGTGTTTGAAACGCCACAAGGCAGGGTGCCGATGCGGATCGCTACCGAATGGCCGACGTGGATGAAGAGGCAAATCAAGGTAGGTTTGAAGGAGTCGTTTTCGCAACCGTACTGGGCGAAGGTCAACGAGACGACGCGAACTGATGTCGGCAAGTTCATTGAGCGGGGTCTGTTGGAAGGCCAAGGCATCGAGACCATTGCTCGAAAGATGGAAGGTGATCTACTGGAGACCGGTATATACGCACGCAGGCGCGCACGCAATATAGCGCGCACGGAATCAGGGAATGCACTGAACTCCGGTCGTAAGATGTCGATCGATCACTTGTCTGAGGAATTGGGTCCAGAAGTTCCGGTTACTGCTTCGTGGCTGTCGGTGTTGGGAAACACGACGCGGGATAATCATGCGAATCTGCATCAGGTACTTGCTGGTCCCGATGGGCTGTGGTCGTTGGGTGGCGTGCGTGTGCCGTGGCCGTCGCATTTCAGTTTACCCGCCGGTGAACGATGTCAGTGTCAATGCACGATCATACATGAGTTTGGAATGCCAGAGGCTGAAGCACAAGATGTAATTGAGGATTTATGATGAGCGGAATGTCGAAACGCAAAGCTGGCCGACACGAGCGCAAGCTGATTCCCAGTACGGCCGATGACGTCATGTTCGTAGTGATGGTCGAGGTGCAATTTCATGCGATGTGCCAATTGCATCAGCGCGTTAAGGGAACCAACTTGACGTACTCGCCCGACATGAAATCCGACATGCTTCGCTGGCGGGAGATGAGGTTGCGATACAACTGCAAGACGTGCGGCAGCGGATTGATTCATAGCGACCAAGACGGGAATCCCATTGTAGATCGTGCCGACAAGCTGCCTTGGTGCAAGCCGTGCCGAGAAACGGGGGTTCCCGGCCGCGGGGATTATCGTCATCGAGAAGCTGAAATGAAGGCGTGTCGTGTCGTGGCTCAGTGGACGATACAACTGAACGCGCAGTTGCGAAACCAACCTGTTCCTGTTGTTAATTTGGGAGAATGAGATGATCAGACGTGAAGCTATCGTTGGGTTGTTGGGACTGTTGGTGCTGCCGTTTTCTCGGTTGTTCGGTAAACAGCCTCAGTTGGTTGGGAATCCTAGATATAATTTGAGATCCCACAACGAGCTGTGCAAAAAGACACCCAAAGGTCTAGAGCGAGTTGAATGGGAGGACATGCAGCCTGGTGATGAGAACGTTGTGATAGATTGGATCGATGGCCGAATTGTTGAAATCACGGATGCGGGGACATCGTTGTCTTGTCGAGATAAACTGAATAACCCATATCCTGGCCGCGGGATTGTGTGCGATATTCAAAGCAAGGGAGAATGAGATGATCAGACGTGAAGCTATCGTTGGGTTGTTGGGTCTGTTGGCGGCGCCGCTGTCTTGGGCGTTTGGATCGAAACGATCTCAATCTATTATGCGGCCGGCCCACGATGATGACTATAAATTCGGGAACGGTCGGGACGTCTATCTGAAGACGCCGAAGGGGCTGGAGCGTGTTCTTTGGGAAGATGTCAAGATTGGTGATGCGATCGTTCTGGTTGATTGGGTGGAAGGCAAGACGGTTTCAATCTTTGATATGGGACAGGCAATACGCATCTTCCCAGAGCCGGATGGTTATATTGCTTTCGATGGCGACGTTCGTGGATTTGTCCACTGCGTGAAAACATGACCAACCGCCGCCTTGCCGACGTCCAGTGCAGCCGAATCGAATTTAAGCCCGGTGACAGGGTCATCGCTAAGGTACACCACAAGCTGACGCGCGACGACCGAAAGAAGCTTGAGAAGACGATCAAGGCGTGGGCCGGAAAAGAAGTTCGAGTTCTGATAGTTGACACAACGTTCATGGAGATTGAAATTGACCGTCGATCCGAACAGGGACTTTCAAGCGGCCTTGGGTGACAGCGAATCACTCAAGGCTTTTTTGGGTGCCCTTCACGACTTTGAGGAAGAGTTCTGCCGACAGATGTTTCACGGCGATGACTTCACGCTGAAGCTGGAGGTGCGGGGCCGTGGACACAAGTTGTTGCACGCGCGCACGTACCGTGATCACATTCGAAGGCCAAGTGAAGTTGTGAGCGATGGACGCCCGGACTATATTCCGCCAGATCCAACGGGGTCGATTGGTAGGTGATTATGAGAACGTCGTCAGCCAGTTGGCGGAAACAATTGGATAGAAGGCCAATTGAAGAATTCCCCGATTTGCTATTGCAACGAAATCCGTGAATCGTTAGATTGCTAAAACTCAAGTTCTGTTGCCCAAGCCATCACAAGCCGCTGCGACGAACGGGGAGGCACAAAAGTGTCTTCGATCGTCCCGGCGGTTTTTTCGTAGGTGGCTATTATGCCCAAGAACGTAACGTTTAATTTGGGACCAACGGCGGGGCTGAATACACGAACTTTGACAGTTCGAAGGATGCAACGAGCTGGAGATGACGTCGCTCCTGCAGCAGACCACGGGCCTACAGACGCCGGAGCCGTTACTACGGTGACCGTCGAGTTGCCCGACAACACCATCTTTCAGGCCACGTTGGCCGACGTAATGACCCAAGGAGCAACGGCAAGGCCGCTCCAAAAGATTCAATTTCACACTGGCGATCTGCTGCATTTGGGGCCGGAGGCATCACAGCCTTCCAGCAGCAGGTTTGCTGTTCTGGACATGGAAGACTTGTCTTCGTCCAGCTCGGTTAGTTCCAGCTCGGTCAGCTCGTCAAGCAGCCCCAGTTCTGAGTCAAGCTCGTCGAGCAGCGTATCGTCCAGTGCATCTAGCGGCGGATCGAGCGCATCGAGTGTATCCAGCTCAGCAAGCTCACAATCGTAACAGATCGGGGTCTTTGGGATGGCGGAACGAAAGAGGCTTGAGACGAAGGCACAATCACAAGTGCCAAGAAGTGCTCGGGCCGCACGCAATCAGAACAGGATACTACAATCAACCGGTGAGACAACTATCGGTGTGAACAAGCACGCTGTTACATACCTTGCGGTCTACGGTATGCAAGATCGAGCCGAGTCGCTGCTAAGGGAAGTTCATCGTACGTTGAAACGAATCGGACTGAGAACAGGCCGTGGGGTGAAGTCGTTTACAAAACCAGAAAAAGGCGCCGGTACCTCAGCTAAGATTCATGACATCATTCGTTGGCTGGACAGCTTGCATGCGAATCATGCCGATGTTGGATTTTTGCAGAGGCTGTACAAGACGCTTTGCGGGCGCGTGACCAAAGGGTTTTTGAACGATCTGGGAAAAGACCCTCACGCAAAATCAGAAGAAACACAAACACGGTTGGGGTATTGATCCGTGGCATACATTGATCACGATTCCGTAACTGCGACGGATACAGCCAAGACGATTGTGAATTTGACCGTTCCACCAAACGCTACAGGTGCGGAGCTTCAAGCTGGGGCGCAGCCGATTCGATACACGATGGACGGAAACGCTACGGCGACGGCAACTGTAGGAATGAGATTAGCCATCACAATGCCTCCGAAGGAATTCTTGCTTGAGGATATTCGGAACATCAGCTTTATCCGTGAGGGCGGCACGAACGGCGAGCTTCAGATTCATTGGTTTGGCGGAAGGAACATCTGAGTGTGCCGTTGCCCAAACCACAAGGCAGTGAAAACAGAGCGGAATTTATCTCAAGGTGCACGAGCGATGAAATCGTTCAGAACGATTCAGTAGATGACGAGCAGGCGTTAGCAATCTGTATTTCAATATGGGATGAACGGAATATGTCACCCAACGAAAAACTTTTGACAGCCATCAAATCCCGTGGCGATGACAAACCCGATCCATTCGGTTACGGGATTTTGACCGCCGATCGGTACACCAAGTCCATGCTCGATTGCGTGGGTATCGACGCGTGTTACAAGTTCGCGGCCACCAAGATGTGCTCGTTCGACGACATCATGCGCAAGGCGGCGAACACGCTTGTCTACAGCAACGAAGACATGTTGCTCGATGAAGTACACTATGAGAAGAAGCCGGGCGCTGAAATTAGACAGCTTGACATAGGCGACGTGGCGATAGATTTACCGAAAAACACTCTGTTGGTTTTTCAGCACATTTTGACATCTCCGCTCAAGGATCGCGACGGCGACATACTGCGAACTCAAGGGGCGCGTGTTGATCCTAGCTTGCCTCTGTTGTGGCAGCATGTTCATACGTTGCCGATTGGGAAAGCACTAAAAACCATCGAGCATACACGCGAAGTTCTCAGTATGATTTCGGCCATCGTCGACACCAACGAACTGAGTCATGATGCTGCTGTGCTGTTGGATAATGGAGTGCTTCGATTCAGTCACGGATTTCGGGCGTTGGACTTTGAGGAGATGAAAACAGACGACGGCGAATTCAATGGATTTGACATCAAGGACTTTGAGATTATGGAGGAATCATTGGTTTCGGTGCCATCCAACACTGATGCCAACGTACAGGAAATCATGCTGTCTATGATCGAAGGCGGCAAGCTGACGAGCCCGTTGATGAAAGCGACCGGCCGCAGCATCCGAGAACAGAGACCTATTTCGGTGCCTGTTGAAATTGATATATCTGTTAATGTGAAGCAAACAGAGGAGAAAACAAATGCAGACGAGCCCAGAGACGAATCGGGAGGAAAAGACGGAGCCTGCTCCTGTCCATCAAAAGAAACCGATGCAGCCGAAGTCGAAGCAAAAGCGGTCGAAGCCAAATCCACGGAAGTGAACCTGGCGCAAGCTAAGCGTTTTCTGGATGTTGCCGAGGCGGCTAACGATGAACGAAAGAGATTTGAGGTAAAACATGAGCAGGGCGATCTGATGATAGTTGTTCCTGCCAGGAAGTCCGGCCGTGTGATGTCTCATGTCAACCTTCAAAAGTTGCTTGAGATCAAAGCTGATATAGAGGCTCTTGCAGAAACGGAAGGTGATTTGACGCGAGGCGGTAAATTACTCTGTGAAAGTTGTATCGAGAAATTAGACAGCATTATCGACGCGGCCACGCCAGATGAAGAGGTCGATCACAAGCCGTCCGTAAAGGATGCGATGGCAGTGATCTTCACGGCTTCGGACGCTGAACGAAAACAAGTGTTTATCGGATTGTTGGGATTGCAAACATCCAATGCAGCTAATCGTCTAGCTGAAGACTATCGCGCCCTGATCGGGCGAATTGACATAACCTAAGCCCGCGGCTGTCGTGGTAAGGTTTTTGTGGCTGTCAGAATTAAAGGAGCAATTATGCTACTGACAGAAAAATTGAAGGGATTCCTCGTTGAAAACTGTGGCGTTTCAAAGGATGCCATGGATGAGGATTTCCGAGCGGCCGCTGGCAAGGCGTTGGCGGACCCGGAGAAGAGCGGTTTGACCATCGAGAAGTACCAGGAGTTGACGGCTCCCGCTGAGAAGGATTCGGCCAACGAGTTTCTCAAAGCTCAGCAGGAAACGATCGCTCTCTTGAAGAGCACAATCGAGGTGCTCAAGTCTGATAAGGCTGGTACAGACGGGGCATCTGCCATGTCGCCGGAGAGCGACGAGATTGCCCCACCAGTGGCCGCAGATAAAGCGACCGAGGTAGCAGCCGCTCCGGTTTCCGAGGCCGCTAAGGCCGAATTTACGCCGACCGAATTGCAGAAGGCAATCATCGGTGGAACGGAAGATTCCAACATGCGGCAGGCGATTGATGTGCACGTCAAGGAGGCGGCCGATCGGTATCCCACCGAACGGAAGTCGATGCATTACCCTGAGAAGACTCACAAGGGTAATCAGCACGTCAAGTCCGGACAGCGTGTCATGGACATGGGCCGTGAGATGAATCATGCATCTCAGCAGGACAAGGCACTGGCCGGCGTTTGGGCGAAGTTTCAGCTTTTGTCCGTGTCGGCCAGATTTGCCGGATCGGCTCAACGAGCGTATGACATGCTCAACGAGCACGAGAAGGAATTGTTTTGCTATCTGGCTACTCACAGTGAGTGGGACATCAGCAAGGACGGAAAGCAGGGCACGCGGATAGGTTATCCGGGTGGATACAAGCAACTGATCGACGACGCAACCTCGGGCGGCTTGGAGGCCGCACCTATCGTGTTTGACGATCAGGTGATTGAAGCCCCTCTGCTGTTCGGCGAGTTGTTTCCTTTGGTCAACACGGTGCCGATCGATCGCGGACGTCGGATTGAAGGTGTTGCTACCGGACGAGTGACCGGCGGATGGGGCGGTGTTGATGATACACCCGTGACGCTGTTCGTCACTACGACGTATGTATCAGCATTCGATACGACCATCTTCCGGTGGGAAGGTGCGATCCTCATCGGACTGGACTTCCTCAGTGATACGCCGATTGATTTTGGTGCTCATATCACCCGTCAGTACGGTGAGAGGCTGCTGGAAGATCTTGACGATGTTATCGCGACCGGCGACGGAACTACTCAGCCGGAAGGCGTTATCAACGCAACTGGTGTGTCGACGATTGCTTTTGGCGCGACGACTTCCATTGGCAATTACGAATCGCTGAGATTCGGTGTTGCCAAGCCGGAGCACAAGGGTCCGATTGCCAACACGGCTGTGTTCTGTGGAACGGAAACCAGCTATCAGCGCGTGCGAGCGTTGCCGGTTGGAGCTACCGATGCACGGCGATTGTTTGGAATCGATCACTTCGGTCCCAATGCTGGTGGCTATACCATCGACGGTGGTTCATATCGGATCAACGAGTCGCTGACCAACGCTCAGATTTTCTACGCTGTGCTTGGTCGGTATCGGATGTATCGCCGGAAGGGATTCACGGTTCGGACGTCAACTGAAGGTACCACGTTGATTCGTGCAAATGAGCTGCTCATTGTGGTCATGGCACGATACGGCGGTCAGCTCGAAAGAGGAGCCGCGGCCGCCATCACCACTACTGCTCCTGTATAAGGGGCCTATCAGTTGCCAGCAGTCGGGCACGATTCTCCGTTCGACTGCTGGCTCCAAACACGGGGAATCATTTTTTGGAGAACTCATGGCAACTGCAACAGCGGAAAGAACCAGTGTGTATCCAGCGCCTTTTGGTGTTGAGATTGGCACTAAGCGAAACGGAGATGTGCTTTTGCAGAGCATTCCTGGGCAGCGGATGCGGGGGAAAATTGATCCTAGAAAAGGGATCAAGAATCTAGAAACAGGCGAAGAGGTCGTGCCTGTTGATCAAGCCATTGACCTGGCTGGATTTCCTCAGACGCCCGGACAGCAGATTCACGTCGATGCAAAAAAGGGTACATACGTAATCATCGATCCGTTGAATTCTGACGAAGATTTGTGCGAGCGAATCAAGAGGCATATGGATAGGACTCAGGGTTTTCGCACCGACAACAAGCTGAAGGGTGTCCCGACGCTGAAGGGAACTTTGGACAAGCACCGGATGAAATCGTTGTGTTTGGAGCTGCTCAATCTGATCGATGATGACGACGCCGAGATGGTCAAGGGGCCGGACTTGACGATGGAAATCATCGAGAACATGCCGGGCCGTCTTCTGCTTCAGCCTGGATTGCGCACCGGTTCTGTGATGCCTGTTTATGCGGACGAGATGGATGGTTACCTGAACGATCTTCGTAAGTCGGGAGGATAAGTTGGCGACGTTTAAAGCACCATCGGCGGCTGTACTTGCGGCCCGCGGTCGTTCATCAGCTGGCGCTGCTGGTGGTAAAGCTCGGATTGAATGGTTCATCAAAAACGTGACTAACAAGGTTGAGTTGTCGATGAAGAAGAGAGTCAAGATTGCCACGGCACTCTTGTACAGTCAAACGACCAAGAATATCAGTCGTCCCGTGACGAAGGGAACCGGTCCGCGCGGCGGTCGCGTGGTGACGGATCGAAGCAAGGAAGGTGAATTTCCGAAGGCCGATACAACCCAACTGATGAAGACCCTCATTGAGGACGTTCGCCAGGTAGGTGGCGTTTGGACTGGGCATGTGGGAACACCTCTTGATTATGGTGTGATTCTCGAAACGAAAATGAACCGATCGTTTTTGGTCAGAACATTGAACGAGAATCGCAGCAACATAACAAGGATTTTGACAGGACCGATCAAGTGATGGACGCCGGAACAATTGTAGCGCTTGTATTCGGTGTGATCGCAATTGTCAGTGCGATCATTGGCAGCGCTTGGAAGATTGCCGCCAATATGAGCAGGTTGGAAACGCGGCTCGGCAGTTTAGAAACAGCTATCATGACGAACGTTCAAAAAACCGACGAAACGAATAAACTCATCAGAGACCATGCATCGGAGTGCGATACGAACAGAGCGGAGTTGGAAGTCAAAGCCAAGGTTGCAGGACACACGCTTGATGATCACGGACGGCGGTTGGGTAATTTGGAAACAACATGACCATCGTAAATTCAGCACAACTGCATGAAGCAATTCAATCGCTGTGGACGAGCAGCGGGCTTGACGCCAAGTTCACGGCGTTTTGGTCTGCCGGTGACATCATAGAGT
>SDBT01003237.1_pt1 | contig 28297 bp, 21 predicted proteins | sample 2277101 | NCBI WGS metagenome assembly SDBT01 (sample SAMN10404973, study PRJNA504765) | marine sediment metagenome | isolation source: marine sediment core GS10_PC15, 103 cmbsf | place: Arctic Ocean: Southern Knipovich Ridge | collected 2010 | reverse complement strand
CTGATTCCCTTGGTTCAAGAGACTACTGGTCGCAGCTCAGGGAGATGTTCCTTCTCGCCATAACCCACAACTTGCTTATCATCTTATTGTCGTTTCAAAGAGGTTTTCTACAGAGCAACTATTCACTAATCGCCGTTGATTTTGCCGACCAGCTCGGGCAGTTCGGAAATTCTCTCTATTCTTTCAACGCCGGTAGGGGGCTTTTTGCCCGCGTTTGTATAGGCATTTTTCAGCACCGGCTTCATCCCCGCCCGCAAAGCGCCCTTAACGTCCTTATTGATCCGGTCGCCCACATAAATAATATTCGCAGGCTCCGCCCCTACCTGCCGGGCCGCCTCCAAAAAGATGCGCTTGTCCGGCTTTCGAAAACCGAACTCGCACGAATAAACCCGCGTATCGAAAAAACTTATCAATCCTTCCTCGGCCAAATGCCTGTCCAGCGCACCGCTACTTACGAACGTATTTGAGACTATCCCCAATTTCAGCCCCGCCTGTGTCAGTTTGGTGAGCGTTTCAGCCAAGTCCGGCTCCGTCCGGGCCCGTTTACGGAGCGGCTCATACCACAGCCAGTTCAACTCTTGCCACTCTTCGCGGCTCAAATTAAAACCCCTCATCCTGCCGTACTTTTCTAACAGGGCCAATGAATCGAAGTCTCTGCCGGTCACCAGGGAAATATAATACCGCACGTACAGGCCCCACATGTTTCGCCAAAAGTAGCGCCGAAACCGCCCCACCGGCTGATTGAGCTTCTTAAGGAAAGTATAAGACCGTCTGCCCGCCTCTTTGAAGAGTCTGCCGCTGTCAATCTTTCCAAAGTTGACTAACGTCTCGCCGAGGTCAAACAGGACAGCTTTGATTCTCGTCTGCACCACAATCGGTTACCTCAATGGCGGCAAATCCTTGCCGAAGGCATCCTTGATCCAAGCGTTCATTTCCTCATCGGAAATCGCCGACACCCGCTCGGCGGCATACTCAGAGTCAATCTTGTCCTTTATCGCCACTACCCGCGGGTCGTGTTTGGCTATCTCGATTTCATACCTTTCCTCGATATAGTGCTTAATGCCCGCAGCTCCGGTCTTATCGGTGATCGCCACGCTCACCGCGCGGTTGAGCAGCTTCTTGGTGTCGAAGCAGTTGTAAATCTCTTCATTCTTGAGCAGGCCGTCGGCGTGAATGCCCGCCCGCGTAACATTGAAGCCCTTGCCGACCAGCGGATAGTTGCTCGGTATTTCAAAACCCAATTCCTTGTTGACATATTCCGCCAGCGCGGTAATCGCTGTGTAGTTGATTCGGCTGTCCGTGCCTTTAAGCTGGGCATGTTCTATAATCAGCGCCTCCAAAGGCGGATTGCCCGTCCGCTCGCCGACGCCGAATATTGACGTATTGGCGGCGCAGCACCCGTAAAGCCATGCCGTCGCAGCGTTTACCTGCACCTTGTGCAGGTCGTTGTGCCCGTGCCATTCGAGCCATTCCGATGGTACACCGATTTGCCGCAGCCCGTGGATCAGCTTCGGCACGCTTCGGGGAAGTGACACCCCTGGAAAGCTCACACCGAAGCCCAAAGTATCGCACATACGAATCTTGACCGGCGAATCGTACTCTTTAGCCAGCTTCATCAACTCTGCGGCAAACGGCAGGATAAAACCTTCGTAATCGGCGCGGGTAATATCCTCGAAGTGGCAGCGGGGAACAATATTACTGTCCAGGGCGGTCTTTACGACATCGAGATAGCTGGCCATAGCCTGGCTGCGGGTCTTGCGCAGCTTCAGAAAGATGTGATAGTCGCTTGCCGAGGTCAGAATACCGGTCTCGGCAAGCCCCATCTTAGCAACCAGCTTGAAATCAGTCGCCACTGCCCGAATCCAGCCGGTAATCTGAGGAAATTCGTAGCCCCGCTCCTTACAAAGCTCGACGGCCTTTCGGTCGCGTTTTGAGTACAGGAAGAACTCGCACTGGCGAATCAGGCCCGTTCCAGCATCGATTTCATGGAGAAAATCGTAGATTCTGAGTATCTGCTCGGGCGTATACGGTGGGCGGGCCTGCTGGCCGTCCCTGAAGGTTGTGTCGGTTAGCCATATCTTGTCGGGTATCTCAAAGGGGACTACCTGGCCGTCAAAGATGACTTTGGGAAACTCGGTGTATGGAAAAGTCTCGCGGTAGAGGCTCGGCCTTTGGACGTCCTCTAATCTGATGTCTTCGTCGGTCATAGTAATTCTCCAAGCTCTTATCCGGTCAGTACTTATGTAAATACAACGCGCTCATACTTTCGACCCGGCTGCGATGCAATAAACGTATCACATGGCCGCAGCAGGGTGGTCATGCCCCATCTCTAACACAGTAGCCGAGGTGGGAGTCGAACCCACATGCCCATTCGGGCAGGGGATTTTAAGTCCCCAGCGTCTGCCATTCCGCCACTCGGCCGGTAATTGTAACGTATTGTGAATTAAGGACTTAACAGCAGTGTTGTTTTTTGAACTTTCTATATCTCAGCTTTCAAAAAGCCGCTGGTTCATCTCAACACGCCAGACCCTTTTCTCAGTCACCTGCCCCCACGCGGATACAGCACCTGCTTTCAGTTGGGCTGTCCCACTATTATATGGGGACAACAAGGTTTTGCAAGATATTTCTTGGGCTTGTAATTATATATTATCAAAGGAGTTAGAGGCAGAGGGCAGAAGTCGGAAGACCCCGCACTAACTTTGCAAGCAAAGTAAATGCGGGACAAGCAGAAGTTCCTTCGGCTTTGCTCCTTCGGCCAAGCTCAGGACAAGGTTTTGAGGGGTGAGTCAGGTCTGTCGGACTTCTCGGAACCGGTTCTTGTGGTGGCCGGATATTGTGTTGTTATCTTTAGGATGGTGATTAGTATTGCGTTGATGTTGGACATGAAAGGGGAGGTATAAGTTCTGGTTTTTGGGCTTTGAAAAAAGCAAAACTGGGAAATCAGTGGACACCTGGTAACGCGGGAATCGGGGTTAAATTTTTTTTAACGCCTTGCTGCTACCGGCTTTACGGCGAAAAACGAAAAATTGTCAAAATCCCTTTTTTTTGGCACTTTCGGCGCCTTTTGGGCGATTTTTTGAAAAAAGCGAGCGTTTTTTGACCGTTTTTTGCATTTTTTTGAACTTTTTAACAGACAAGAATTGTCGTCAAGAGCGCTGGGTTAGCCCGAAAGAGGTAGAGGAATTTTAGAATTTACTTGACATATCTACCAGTTTGTGCATCGTTCCTATAAGGATTCACCACAGAGGGCGCAGAGGTCCTTAGCCACTGATTTCACTGATTGACACTGATTGTTTTCTGGCACAGGAGTTTTTACCACCGAGGTCGCGGAGGGCGCAGAGATTTGGCTTCACCGGTGCGGTTTTGTAAACCGCTGTTCGGTCAAAGTCACAAACCGCTTACTATGCGAGCATCGACGCGGCTTGTGAACTTTGCCCGGTGGCTGCTGTGGCAGCCTATTTGAAGCCAAGTCGGGGTTTTTAGCGGCTATTTTGCACCCTGGCTGTGTTCTCGGCCCGTCGATGATGCTCGACGTACTACAGTACGCCTGTGCTCATCGCGGACCTGCGGCCTTGCCAGATGAGCAAAATCTCGCGCTCAAAAAAAGATAAGATTCGAGTTAAAAAGCTCTGCGCTCAAAAGTCTGTGAAGAGTGTTGGTTTGGGGGATTTTTAGGGATAATTTTATTGACAGAAGGAGTGCTTAAGGTTAATGTAGATTTGCGGTAGTTGGACAGAAAAAGTGGTGCAGAAAAAAGGGGAAACTCGTTATGGCCGAAGGCAGAAGACAGTAGACTCTAGAGAACAAATGCAGAAAGAAATGCGGAGAAAATATTTATGAAGGCTGAATCAATTCTTACAGAGTTTCGCAAGAGACGCAAACTACTTGATAATGTTAATGCCCTAAATGTTAATCACCGTATTAAGGCTTTTATCGAATACTGTAAATCAGTTCCAGAGATTGAAGCAATCATACAGAATCACTTTGATCGATATCCAACATTCTCCCTTTTAAAAGGTACAGGTGATAATAAACCTCCGAAAGCAGGTACTCTTGAGGAAATCGTAAGTGTTGGCTTATACCTAATGTACGAATGTAGCGAAGGTAACGAACTTAATAGTTTAGCGGTAAAACATGGTATCAGCAGAGTCGGGCAAAGTGGAACTGCTGAAAACTACGTTTATGCAGCAATGCATCAATATATTGGCCATACGTTGGATTATCTTGAGGATCGTATAAAGCAAGCTGTCGAAACGCCTGATGAACCAGATGATGAAGGGCCAAATAAAGGTCGTGCTTATGGTGAAGGGAAGTATGGCGAGGGGCCATATGGGGGTAAATCTAAAGAAACAAAGGATGTCCAAGCAATAATTGAAGAAGCAATTAAGGCGTTTGGAGATTCTAATTTAGACAGGGCAATTGAACTATGCGAGAAGGCCTTATCTATTAACCCCAACCATATGAAGGCAATGGAACTTCGAGGAGCTTTATATAATCGTTTGGGAAAATATGACGAGGCGATCGAGCAATTTGAAAACATTCTTCAGAAAGATCCAAAAAATATTAATGCTTTACAAGGGAAAGGATCAGCGCTTTTCGGCAAAAAGGATTATGAAGCTGCATACGATATGTTTGAGATTTTAACCAAATTGGAGCCGGGTAATATTATTGCGTGGCATACAATGGGGGAGTCGCTTTTTTATAGAGAGCGTTTTGATGAAGCAATTAAGTGCTTTGATAAGGCTATTAAAATAAATCCACACAACGACAGGTCTTGGGTAATGAAAGCACAAGCACTGTTGAAAAAAGGGGAGAATGAAAGTGCCATCAATTGTTTTAATGAAGCTCTTGAGCACGCAACTAATAAATCCTATGTTTTATTAGAAGAAGGAATTGCTTATGGGAGAATGGGAAAGAAAAATGAAGAATTATATTTCTATGATCAGGCTATAGAAAACAATCCGAAATATATTCAAGCATATATGCAAAAAGCACATGTATTGTCGCAGGATGAAGATTATGAGGGGGCGATTGAGTGTTTCAGAAAGGGAATTGACAACGATTTAAAACCAGAACGAGAGGCCATACTTTGGCACAATCTTGCGTCGACATATCTTTCCATTAATAGACTTGAAGAGGCCTATGAAAGTATTAATCATTCTCTTGAACTACATGATAATGATTTAGCAAGAAAATTCAAAGATGGCATTGAAATGGAGATGTCATCAAAGGGGGCTGGGGGCAAGTTAGAGGGGGGCGGACAATTTGAATCAGATATAACTGTCTTGGAGAAGCATACCGGTGTCGAATTTGGGACTACACCGAAACAGATTATTCATTTTGCTAGTGAATTGGCATTTCGTTCGAATCCCGAAAAGCCTACACTTACAACAAGTGAGATTGTTTTTGCATTGGCTAACTTCGGCAAAAAGAGAGGGAAAATATATAATACCGCCAGATTTTTTCTTAAAAGTTTAAGGCGGACTGGGAGCAAGACTCTAGAATCTTATTTTAAACGAAGTAACGAACAGGCAAAAGCTGTTATGGGGAAACCCAAAACGGAGAAATATTGGGTTACGAACTATGTTATTGGTACTGTTAAGCTAGCCCAACGGTTTGCTATTGAAACCACGGGAAGTGATATATTGCACGTGAGACATCTTCTTGCAGGATTGATCCTCTTTTCTCCGGAGGGGGAGAAGTCGGGAGCTCAAAAAAGACTTGTAGAACTTGGTGTTGACATCAAATCGTTTGTTGATGAGTATTTTGGATATTTGGAAAAGACATTCAGAAGAGATAGTGTGGAAGCGTGGGGACAGATACTGGAAAATGTAATTAAGAAGCCGACTGGCGAAGAAAAGCCTAGGTTTGAGCCCGAGGCGTTATCGACGGCAAGGTATGCTGTTGGGGACATTGAAACAGAAGATGACAAGCTGGGATTTGGGCCTTATGTTGAAGCGGTGGCTGAGTTTCTTGTGCATGAAGATACGCAGCCGCCTTTGACGATGTCGGTTGAGGGGGAATGGGGTAGCGGTAAATCATCGTTTATGTGGCAATTAAAAAATGAACTTCGCAGATGTACCGAAAAAAACACAGTTGGCTTGAAAGAAAAAAATGCAGTAGGCTCGGAAGATGAAATTAAGAAAACTAGTCGATGGTCATTGAAAAACTTGTTTGGAATTTATGACAAGGTCTCAAAGTATCTCTCGTGGAACTCAATCCGAGACATGGAGCCTTTATTGATTGACTTTAAACCCTGGCGACATGACAAGGACGAGGCGCTATGGGCAGCGTTTGCTTTGGAATTCATCCGTCAAGCTTCTGCCAGATTAGGATTTTGGAACAGAGTATGGACAAATTGGAAGTTGCGATATAGCAGATTTGATATAAAAGAAGGCTGGGCCGATCTGGCAAAAGTGGTAATTATTTCAATTGCATGGATTCTTGCGACTGCAGTTATTGTGATAGGGCTGTGGAGAGGAGCAACAGTTGGGGAGGACGGAAGCCTAGAGCTACCTGTGAAACTTGGTGCGCTAACAGTAATGCTGGGTTCAATCTGGTTGACATTCGGGAAAGTGAAAGATTTTCTGGGTAGTCCATTAGATGTTGATTTGAGAAAGTATATGAAGAAACCAGATTACGTGAGCCATGTTTCTTTCATTGAACACTTTCATAAAGATTTTAAGGATGTTGTTCGATCGTATGCCGGACAACAGCGTGTTTACGTGTTTATCGACGATCTTGACAGGTGTAGGGTTCCAAAGGCAGCTGAGTTGATGGAGAGTATTAACCTGATGATCTCTGATAATCCGAAGTTAGTGTTTATTATGGGGATGGATAGAGAAAAGGTGGCAGCGGGACTTGCAGTAAAGCATGAGAAGCTGCTGGATTATCTTTCATCTCAAGTGGAGGTAGAATCCGGTTCGGAAAAAAGAGATAAACGTATGAGGGGGATTCGGTATGGGTATTCGTTTATTGAGAAGTTTATACAGATTCCTTTTATACTGCCGATACCGAGTAGCGATGATATTAACAATATGCTTTTAGAAATGGCAGGAGAAAAAGAGGAAGATGTGGTATCCATAGAACCAGAAAAAGAAAGGCCTACCGAGCCGGTGAAAAAGATTGAAGATAAACCTGTTGAGGAACCAGAGTTGAAGCCAGCTGTGCCAAGTAAAGAAAAGAAAGAAGCAGAACGGGACGAGCGAAAAGAGGCAAGGAAAGAAGTAATGCTGAAGTTCGAGGGGGATGATGAGAATTTCAGGAGTGTTGTACTGATGGTATCGGAAGCTTTTGGGAATAATCCACGACGCGCGAAGCAGTTTGTGAATTTATTCAGATTACGCATAAGGACAGCGGCGAGTACGGGGCTTATCACGCCGGAAGAACGCCAACTTACATTTGTCCAGTTGGGGAAGTTTGTTGGGATCGGATTAGGGTGGCCTTTATTTATCAGGGTTTTAGAGCGAGATTACAGGTTATTAGATGAACTTGTGGATGTTGCAGAAGGTGAGAAAAAACCAGAAGAGATTGATAAGAAAATAAAAGAGTGGGCAACGGATGAAAAATTGATCGACCTGATTAAATCGGGATGTTTTGATGAGAAAGAAAAAAAGAAGAAAGAGGGAGAGTACAAACGGTACAGTATGAGGGGCCTTAACGTTGAGAGGCTAATGAAGGTAGCACCACGGATAAAACAGATGGTCGAATTGGAAAAGAGAACAGATGACCGAAGAGCAAATTGAAATCTTTGAGAAAGTGGAATCACAATTGGAAGGTTTGCATGAGGAGATAGGTGTATTGAGTAAAAAGCGGCCTGATGATAAGGTGAATAACTGGAAGCTGAAGTTTGCGAACAGGGTGATATCGGCGGCTAATAAGCTGATGGGTGAGCGGTATCGGCCTTTCGGTGGGTTCGAGGGGTTTGATCCGGCTTCGTCATGGGACTACGCCGCGACAGGCGGGCCTGATGGTCGGCCGACGAACAGCGATGTGGTGATGATGTTGGCTCAGTATATCAAGTGCATGGACCAGATGCGGGCGGATAACGTTTATGTGAATCTTGGGCGGTGGTACTGGCGTGTGGATGGTGAGAGGTCGAATCTTTTGACATCGGGGGCAAAGAAATTAAAGAAATGACCCCGGCCACCCATCCTTCGTTAATACTACGGAGGGCAAGCAGGTTGCCCCCGAGGTGTCGGGACACGCGGGGCTAAACAATATGGAAGCGCTTCGCGGAGTTGATTTAATGGAACCCCCGGCGGAGCCGAGGGCTAAATGGGGAGGAAGAACCCGGCGTTTCCGAACTTGGGAAATGCGGCCGAGTTCCCAAGTGCGGAACTTGCGGCCTGCCTTTCCGACGTAACGGAGAGGGCGGGATTCGAACCCGCGGTACTCCAAAGAGCACACCGGTTTTCGAAACCGGCTCCTTAAGCCACTCGGACACCTCTCCACAACCTCTGTTTGGATGACATTTCGAAATACCATCAACCATCAGATTTTGTTTGATGTCGCCTTGTGTGCTCAACACGGTACATCCGGCGGACCGAAATTGCAAGAAGATTAGGCTTAAGATGCGATCACAACAGTCAGCACACGTACCTCGACACTGATGCAAATAGTTGACAGAACCATAAAACAATAGATAATAAGATAGAAAATGAAAAATGGAAAATTACCTGCTGTGCCGCAGACGTCCAAAAAACGAAGGAAAAGGAAGCCCAATATCGTATTCGATTGGCTGGCATACGCTGCGCTGCGGGTCGCACTTTTCATAATGTACAGGTTCAGTGTCGAAACGAACCTGCGTTTTGCCCGCTTTCTCGGCAGAAAAATGTGGAAGCACTACCACCGAGGCCGCCAACGCGCTCTTGACAACCTGCGAGCCGGCTTTTGCGATAAGGACGAGCAGTGGCTCATCGAGACCGGCAGACGCTCCTTTGAGCAAATAGTAATGCTGGTTATCGATATCCTGTTTACGCCTCGCCTCGTTAAGCGCGACAACTGGGACCAGTACTCCACATACATAAACATCGAACGGGTCAAGTGGATGATGCAGGGCGGCCAGGGGGTGCTTTGGGTCGCATGCCATTACGGCAATTTCGAGATTATGGGCTATCTGTTAGGCCTTTTCGGCTTCGATGTGTACACCATCGCAAGACCCTTAGACAACAAGTTTATTAACAACTATCTTGAGGGGGTCCGCCGACGCACCGGCCAGAGGATAATCGACAAAAAAGGCGCAGCCGACCAGATAGAATCAATCGCCGCGGCAGGGGCAAGCCTTTGCTTCATCGCAGACCAGGACGCCGGCAAAAAAGGCATCTTCGTTGATTTCTTCGGCAGAAAGGCAAGCACATACAAAAGCATCGCCCTTATCGCGATGAAATACAATATGCCCATCGGTGTTGCCGGCTGCCGCAGGCTTGACAATCGATTCTTCTTCGAGATCGAATGCCCCCGCCTCATCATGCCCGCCGAATGGGCCGACAAGGACGACCCCCTGAAGTGGATTACAGCCGAATATGTAAAGGCCACCGAGGACTTTATCAGAAAAGACCCCTCACAATACTGGTGGCTGCATCGCCGATGGAAAACCAGGCCAAAAGAAGAGAGAAATGCCAAAAAATAAAAAAGGCCCGCCAACGGATGGGCCGTGCTTGAGGTAACTGCCAACTCATTTTCACAGTTCACCCTTACTCAGGCACTTCTAAATTTTCCTCGCTTTCAGTGTCATCAGTTTGCACATCCTTCATCAGGTTCTTAGCTTTTGATATCAGATCCACTAATTCGATCACATCGGCATCATCTTTGAACCGGTCGCTGAGCTTCCGGGCGCGCTCTAAGACCGTATCCAGCTTTGCTCCCTTGGCCCAGTAGCTCTTGCGCAGAATCTCGGCAAACTCGCCAACCGTCGCCGCCAGGGCAAACTCATTGGTTGATTCGCCAAAACTCTCATTGAACTGGCCTGTGGCGATTGAACTCTTGAACTCCGTAACCGCCCTTGTATCAGGGTCCTTGTAGCGAACGTATGTGGTGGCGACCGTGCCGCTTTTGCCCGGCCACAGCTTAAGCTCATAAAGCGCCGTCACCGAATGTCCCGCGCCCACCTCGCCACCGTCGTACTTATCATCGCGGAACTTGTCATCCGGCACATCGCGGTTCTCGTAGCCTATCAGCCGGTAGTTGCGGACAACATCAGGATTGAAATCGACCTGCACCTTCACATCTCTGGCTACCACCTGCAGAGTACCCGTGAGGTTCTCTTCAAACAGCCGCTTGGCCTCGGCAATCGTATCGATATAGGCGTAGTAGCCGTTGCCCTTATCGCCCAACCGCTCCAAAAGTACATCGTTGTAATTGCCCATCCCGAAGCCTAACGAAGAAAGCGTAACGCCTTTTTCGGCCTTTTTCTTAATCACCTCAAGGATATCGTCCGCACCGGTTTGCCCGACGTTCGCCACGCCATCGGAGCAAAGGATGACGCGGTTGATATATCCTTTCTTGTACGCCTTGTCCGCCATTTCATAACCGATGCGGATACCCTCTTCAGCATACGTTGAACCCCCGGCGTGCAGCGATTCAATCGTAGCTAAAATTTCATCCTTCTCATCGAGCCCCTTATAGCCCATCACTTTCCTGCCGCGAGAGCCATACACCGCGATGCCGATTCTGTCTTCGGGCTTTAGCTGCCTGACAAGCATCCGCAGGCACTTCTTAACGAGGCCTAATCTGTTCTCACGGTTCATCGAGCCGGACACATCAATCACAAACGTCAGGATAGCGGGCTTGCGATTTTCTTTGCTTATCTGCTGGGCCTTAAGAGCCAATCGCAGAAGGTAGCTGTTCTTGCGACCTTCGCCGAACTTCCACGGCGCAGCGGCCGCATACACCGCAAACACATCTTCCTGCGGAGCGGCGTAGCCGTAATCGAAGTAATTGACAAACTCCTCAACCCGCACCGCCTCATCAGGCGGCAGGTGTCCATCCTGCAGGTATCCTCGGCAGACGGTGTAGCTTCCCGTATCGACATCCGTGGCAAAGGTCGAGAGGTGGTCATCCTCGGTATCAATAAAAGGATTCACGCCGTAATTCTTAAAGAACATCGCGTCCACATCCTCACCGTTCGGCGGCGTACTCCCCCCATGCGCCATAGGATAGCCACCTGGCCCCGGTTCCGGCTTAACTGGAGGGCAAATCCTTAACTTATCACTCGCTGCAGGGGCCTTAACCAGATAACCAAGGGATTTCAATTGTCCCGCCCGCCCCCTCTCCAGTACCATCAATTCCAAGCTGGTATCTACAACGGCCGCTTGTTCACTATCCAGTCCTGCAACATCCTTTTTATCTTCGGGGAACAAGATACGCTGTCTGGCTTCAGCCATCTTCCTGACGGCATCTGTATCCCTGTAGTATTTCACCTCACCGGAGGTGATCAGTCTCTTTGGTTTCGAAGCAACTTCCTTCCCAACCTGTGTATATTCGATCCTAGCAGGTTTCGAGCCTCTTGCTGATTTGGGTACATCAGGCTTTAAGACTTCATCAGATGGCGCCGGTGTATATTTTACAACCTGTATGGGGCCTGGCCGAGCCGGTTCATTTAAATGCATAACTATGCTGAACACAACTCCGCAGGCGACGAGAATCACCGCCGCCCACCCTAATGTTTTGAATGTAACTTTCATATCTATCGTCCTTCCCTCTCGCGTCCGGGCTTGCCCGCCGTGCTCAAGCTCTTGTAATGCTTCATCCATCAGTGATTCCGTAAATGCCTCGCTGGGCTTATCAGAATCGGCCGTCAGCTTGACCAGCCGCGAGATATTCTTTTCCAAATTGTTATCTTTTTTCTTCATGATTTCCGCACCTCATCATTAAGAGGCCCTTGTGTCCTTCAGTTTCTTGCGCAACGAATTTCGTGCGCGATACAATAAGCTGTGCACAGCCTTTTCCGTCATTTCCATCTTTTGGGCTATCGTCCGCGCCGAAAGGTCCTCAACGTATTTGCCCCTCAGCACATCTCGCTCTTTACTTTCCAAATCATCCATCGCCCGCCGAACAATACGGGCTGTTTCCTTCTTTTCGAGCACTTCGTCCGGCAGCGGCTCAGAATCAATCGCTTCCAGATAACCGGCAATATCACCATCCATACTCGGCCTCGCCGCCCGCTGTCTCATCTCAGATGCAAAATTGTTGCGGGCAATCGCCATCAACCAGTTCTCGAAGCTGCCCCGGGCCGGGTCGTGGCTTCGGCGAGCCCTCACCGCGTCGAATATCGTCTTTTGGACCAATTCTTCGGCAAGTGACGGATTCGGCCAGCGCCTCATAAACATCCTGTATATTTGCGGTATACCGCGCCCAAGCATCTCGCGCCACCCCGGCGCGCCGGGGCTGTCCGTTTGGGCCACTTTCGAACCTGGTTGTTCTAACTTATCAGCCACTTGCCGAATTCCTCATCTATTGCCGGCTTCCATTAACTATTATGCGCCAAACGCTGCAATTACTCACACTTTTTTAGAAAGTCCATAGCCGGCAAAGTTCCCCCCTCGGCAAGGTCCAGACAGACCGATATTAAGCCCGATGAGGTATAGATGTGACTTCTCGGCCGCTATAGACGGACTCTAAGCGTGTGGAAAGAATTGAATACCCGGATTATTGTCCTTCCTGGATTGCTCCGCGCAGGCCCTCCATTTTCAGAAAGCCCTAACCGCCATGTACAACTGGTGGCAGGTGTGCCCAACAAACCTCCTTGTACTTTCCCGAAACATCAAGTTCAATTTCAATATTCTTATCCGGCATTCGATTCCCTTCGACAATATCGCCGTTTTCATCGGATAGCGCAACGACTGAGCCTAAGCCGTCCCCGTGTCGCGGCACGGGACAGGCTCCGATAAGGGCAGGAGGCGGGCTGGAAATGGGGGCAATAAGACTCAAATTGGCGGTTTTGGCGTATTTTGCTTGAATTTTGTGCCTTTTTATTGTAAAATTATATCTGAAAATCGCAAATGGGGATATGTGCGCAAGGAGTTGGAAGTGAGAGGGCAATCAGCATATTTTTGCAGTGCCTTTGTGTGCATGGTTGGTCTATGGCTGGCCGGTGCGGCAAGGGCGGATTTGATGGCAATCTGGGGTTTCGGCCCGGATGCGTCCAGCTATACGGAGGATGTAACCGCAGAGAACGTAATTGGCACACCCACTTTCATCTTACACCTCGGCGAAAAGGATGCCAATGGCAAGCAAGGAACAGACTATACCGACGCCGAGGGCAACTATCATCCCCCAGGCAGGGCCAGTGCCTGGGATAATGCTACTGCCGATTCCGAGTGGGTGCTGACTGTTAACACAACGAACTGGTACAACTTGTGGATTAGGTGGGACTATAACTCCGAAAATGATCCGTGTGATCTGGGACCTGGCAGCTTTGATTTTGAATACAGAGTAGGCACCGGCGGCTGGGTATGGATATTGAATAATCAGCCGATTACACGTGACGCCGCGTGGCATCAGTTCACCTATAACATGTCGTCGATAAACATCATTGAAAACAAGCCCGTCATCCAATTTCGCGTGCGCGACCTGAATCGTGGTGATGAATCGGGCGGCTACTTCAAAATCGACAATCTTGAACTGGCAGGGACAACCTCCGCTACTGTATCGCTTTTGACACCCAACGGCGGCGAGCACCTGATTGGGGGCTGTGTGGATGTTACCTGGGACAATACCGGCGTAATCGAGAATATACTCATCGAGTATTCCCCTGACGCCGGTGGTGACTGGATAGTGATTGACACAGCACCAAACACCGCCCTGTACGAGTGGGAAGTAACCGATGCAAATTTGACCCAGTGCCTCGTGCGCGTCAGCGATACAGAAAATCATAATACCGGCGATACGAGCGACGGCGTGTTCACGATATACCAATGCGCCTTGGCTTACGATTTGAACTGCGACTGTTTTATCGACCTGCAGGATTTTGTCCTTCTGATTTTTGAGTGGCTTCAGTGCGGCGACCCGTTCGACCCGGCCTGTCTGCAATAGCAAACCCAATTCGGGCGTATCCGGTTTTTCACATAGCAACGGTCCATTTTTTACCGCTTGGGCTAAAATCCTTTTCTCAAGTGTGGCGAATTAGTAGAATAGTGGTATGGCCTCGGAAAGCACAAAGAACAGGTTTGAGACAATCAGGAAAAAGATAAAGACCTTTCCCACGGGGCCGGGGCTGTATTTTATGAAGGGCGGCGGCGATACGGTCCTTTATATAGGCAAGGCCAAGAACCTTCGCTCACGCGTGTCCAGCTACTTTCAGCCCGGCAGCAGGGTGCTGTCGACTCGCAGTCCGAAAATCGGCGAGATGATAAACAAAGTGCACACCGTTGACTACCTGGAAACCAGAAGTGAGGTTGACGCCGTCCTGCAGGAGGCCCGCCTCGTCAAGGATATTCATCCACCTTACAACACCCACCTTGTCGATGACAAGACGTTTCCATACCTTGAGATTAGCACGCGCGACGATTTTCCCGGAGTTTATATCACGCGCAGCCCAAAAAGCACTCGCACCAGATTGTTCGGCCCATTCACCGGTGTAAAGGACCTGCGGGCTGTTCTGGTTGTTCTACAGAAGATATTCAGGTTCCGTACGTGCCACCTCGACATCCGCGGCGATGATGAAAAGCGAAGGTTTTTTCGGCCGTGCCTGCTGTATAGCATAAAGCAGTGCACGGCGCCCTGTAGCGGTCGGATCGAAAAGGGCGAGTACAAGCAGATAATTAAGGACGTGGTCAAGTTTCTTCAATCGAAGCGTTCGACCGTACTGCGGCAGTTGAAAAAACGGATGACTGCGACCTCAGCGGGCATGGATTACGAATCCGCCGCGATGTATCGCGACCGTATCAGGCTGATTGAAAGATTAGACGACCGGGGCACGGTGGCAGGGAATGTTCAGCCGGAAGTATTTGCCCCGGACCCGACAGAAGCGCTCGGGCGGCTGCAGATGATATTCCAGATGGCCGACCCAATAAGGATTATAGAAGGGTTCGACATAGCTCACATCGCAGGGGCTGAGACCGTGGGTGCGTTGGTCAAGTTCATTGACGGGCGGCCGTTCAAAAGCGGGTACCGGCGCTTCAAAATCAAAACGGTCAAAGATATCGACGACTACGCCTGTATGGCCGAAGTTATCACCCGTCGATACAAGCAGGCGCTGGCAGGCGAGGAGCTATGGCCTGACCTTATCCTTATCGACGGCGGCCTTGGCCATCTGCACACTGCTGAGCAGGCTCTTAGAGAAATGAAATCGCCCGTTCTGGCCGTTGCTTCAATTGCCAAAGGGAAGGAAGAGATTTTCATTCATGGCAGTAATAAACCGCTAAAGCTGCCGAGTACTTCACCGGCAAGAAAATTGCTGCAATATGTCAGAGACGAAGCCCATCGCTTCGCCCAGCACTACCACCACATCCTGCGAACGAAAAAGGTTCTGAACAGAAAGCGTTGAAGTGGCAGGACATCGTGAGTGAAATTACGGATTCTGCCGGAAATACCGGGTTGCAAGTTTTTGGGAAATATTTCAATATTTCCCAAAAAAAAGTTGTTTACCCTGCAAAGGTTTATATAATAGCGTGCCGTGCGTAGTATACTGAATAGGAATGGCCGCGTAATGAAGCGTTGATAGGGAAGAACTCAATCTAACCGGCATCATTTTGAGAACCTGCTGTTACCGTCAATTCTGTTCTCGTACAAATCTTTTTTAAGAAAGGAATACGGAATGAACATTTATGTGGGCAATTTATCACACGATGTGACGGAAGATGAATTGCGTGAGGCGTTCGAGGCCTTTGGTCAGGTTGAATCCGTCAATGTCGTAAAGGACAGGTTCACAGGCGACCCCCGAGGTTTCGGATTCGTTGAAATGCCTTCAGATGAAGAGGGCAAGGCGGCGATAGCGGAAATGAACGAGAAAGACTTGAAGGGACGAGTGATCAATGTTGATCAGGCTCGCCCGAGGACCAGCCCCCGCAGAGGGCGTGGTGGTGGCGGTGGTGGCGGTGGTGGCGGTGGTGGCGGCAGACGAGGCGGCTTCGGCGGCGGCGGCGGCGGCGGACGTCGCTACTGATAGTTAGTAAGCATTAAGCATCACAGATTTGCTCCAGTTGTACCGCAACGGAAACAAGTCGCCGAGAGGCGGCTTGTTTGAGGCGGCTTGTTTATCGGTCTTTTCGTGGTCTGTAAGAATGACTAACAACTCGAAAACTGACCGTCCCGATACATCGGGACGGTCAGTTTGAGTTACCTATAGTTATTTCTGACTCTGGGCTTTCGGACATTTCCGGTAGGGACGTCCTGAATTCTGAACTTGGGCCGTCTGCCTGGTTTCCTGGGTGCAGAAGGCTTGTGTTTCTTCCTGCCCAACAGTCCGATCGCACGGTCGCATGCCTCGCGGACATTTTTGCTGTGATGCTCGAGTCCTTCCCGGAGGCATTCCAGGGCCAATTTTTTCATTCTGCCGCGCATATTCCTGAGGCCATAGGAGGCTGCGGTTTTAGTTACGCGGCCGGTGTTTGAATACAAAGCTTCTTTCAAGATTTCGAGTCCATCTTCCTGCAGCCAGGACAGATTGTAGGCAGTTCGTCGGGCAACTGAGATGTTGTCATGGTGTAGCCTGACCCTGAGCTTTTCGAGAAGCTCAGCAGATTCGGCGTCTTTCTCTCTACCTGAAAGTGGTCTCCTTTCCAAGTTCATAGTACCACTCCTTCATAGATTCATCGGCACGCACAATCCAAGTCCATAGAGGATTTGCGATACCCAAACCTGTTTACACCGTCTGTAGAAATACAAACTCAGACGGCCATTCTCCGCTTTTTATCGCCGGGCCTCGTTATCAGGGCAGCGTTTGCCCCCCGGGTAGCCGCGCCCGGATCCTCCATCTGTGGGCAGATTATACAATACTGCGCGGAGGCTGTAAAGCAAAAATGTTCTTTTTTTTTCAAAAATTAGGGCCCTGTGCCAGGCACAAAAAACAGCGGGTGCCCCCTATTGTGGTCCATTAGGTGTCACGCGGCATCAGAGAGCGCCGGATGATAAGTTTACGGCAGTTTCTGGCCTGGGTCTCAAGGTCGGCCAGTTGCACTTTGGCGGCAGGGTCTTTGGTGCGAAAGCGTGCCTTGATGAGGCGGCCAATTATCTCGTGCAACTGGAGCATTTCTTTGTGCATACTGGGAGCGTCGAAACCCCATTCAACAACGAGCGAGGTCGTTTCTCTAATGAAATCAGCGATCTGTTGTCTCTGCATCTCATCCATTCTCCCTGTCTCCAGGCGAGTTTTACCTCCAAGAACAAGTCTATTATACATTTTATCCGACGATAATCAAGAGCTTTTTGGACAAATTGGTCAAGAATGTTGTTTTTTTTCGGGCTGATTAGGTAATCCGGCTCACTTCTAAGGCCGGTTATTTGGGTTCTGGCGAATCGGCGTGGGATATTCTCAGCGGACAGTTTGGCTTGGCCGCCAAAGATGTCGAAGCAAGGTCGTGTTTTACAATGGTTCAGACAAACCAGGAAGCAATTTTGAGCAGGAGTCTTTGCTTGAAAGGTCTTGCACCTGCGGTGGCGTGTATGATTTCCTTTATGGCGCGGCGGGCCTGATGTTTATCACCCCCCGGCCAGAGGGTGTTTGCGATATTTTCAGTGTTAGTAACGTTGTATTCGTAACCGCGAACTACGGCGACGGGGATGTCGGCATCCACCTGGCCGAAGTGCAGGGCGGCCGCTGCGGTTAGTTGGTGGGCGGTGAGGTCCATGCCACCGAATTTCGGCTTGCCGAAGTTGTCAACCTTGCCGAACTCCTTGCTGCGAGGCTCGATTCCAGACGAACCTACGGCGAAATCCATCGTCCCAAACGGCATAAGTTCCGTATCAGCCAAAATCACGGCGACTTCTTTGCCTGTGGCGGTCATTATTTCCTCGCGAACGGCTTCAGCGGCTTCATCTGGTTCGGGGGGCATAAAGCTTACGATACCTTCGGGATGGTTTGAACTGTCGATACCGGCGTCGCAGGTGTGGAGAATGCCCTTCGGAGAAAGGGTCAAAAAGATGCATTGTTCATGTTCACATAGTTTGGTGCTGCATTGGGTATCCTGCGAGGAATCCATAACGTGGTCTCTGAAGATTCCATTCAGCGGGATGACCGCGATGACTTCGTGACCTTCATCCTTAACCATCTGGACCCATACAGGGTCTTTGCCGGTCCGTTTTGAGACGGCGAGCGCGGTTTTGCCGACTTTGACATCACTTTTCTTCTTGAGCAGTCCCATTGCCTTGGAGATGATTTTGCTGGTAAGGATGAGTATGTCCCTATCGCGGAGGCCGCCGATTTCGTTCTCGGCGCAGTTGATGATTATTTGCGGCAGGTCATCGCCGGGCTGTATCTCCGGAAGGGTCTGAAGGCCCAATACTTCGATATTCTTCATGAGTGTTTTCCCTATCTAATTTTCGAGTTCTTTCAACAATCCCGTGATGCAGACGTTGCCGTCGAATTGGTCAGTTGTGACATGGCGCAAGAGTGCCGGATTTATTAACTGCGCGAGTGAGTCGGCTATGCTGACCGTACCGGCCCGGCCCAATATCTTCGGGGCGATATAGACCTTCACGGCGTCGGCGAATCGGCCCGCCAGAAATGACGTTATCACGCCGGCCCCGCCTTCCACGAGGAGCTGGGCGATACCGCGGGCGCCAAGCTCGGTAACAACCGCTTCGAGGTCGCATTTGCCCTCGACGGTGGGGACATACACAATCTCGGCTCCTTTCTTTTCAATTCTCTTGACCTTCGTGATGTTAGCCTGGGCTGATGCCTCGTCGGTTACAATGATTACAGGAAAGCTCCTGGTGGTCCTGAGCAGTCTGCAGGTCAGCGGTATTTGCAGGTTGGCGTCGAGGACGATTCGCACAGGTTTTTTGCCTTTGGGCGGTCGGGGTGTCAGCAGCGGGTCATCGGCCCTGATGGTATTTATGCCAACCAAGATGCCCTGTACGCTTCGCCGGAGTCTGTGGACGTCTTTTCTGCTAAGCTCGTTGGAAATCCACTTGTCGCCGGTGATACTGTCATCGGCCCAGGCCAACCTGCCGTCGATGCTCTGAGCCCATTTAAGTATTACCCATGGACGCTTTGTCTTGGCGAATTTCAGGAAGCCGGCGTTGAGAAGTTTGGCTTCCTGTTCGCAAAGCCCCACCTCGACCTGGATACCGGCATTTCGCATTTGGCTGATGCCATTACCTTGAGCATGGTCGGATGGGTCAACTGCGGCGACCACCACCTTTGCAGGTGCGGCCTGGATTATCGCCTCGGTGCAGGGGGGTGTCTTTCCATGATGGCGGCACGGCTCAAGCGTTACGTACATGGTGGCGCCGGCGGGCTTTGCACCGATGGTTTTGCAGTCTTCGATAGCGTTAATCTCCGCGTGGGGCCCGCCGAATTTCTTGTGAAATCCTTTGCCTATTATCTGGCTGGATTTAACAATAACACAGCCGACCATCGGGTTCGGCTCGACGGCGCCGAATCCGCGAGCGGCAAGCTTAAGTGCCATCTGCATATATCTTTTGTCTTGAGTGTTCGTGTGCATTATGCTCTCCCAATCATTTCAAGAAATTCCTGTTCGTTGATGATGCGGACTCCAAGCTGCCGGGCCTTTTGCAGTTTACTGCCCGGATTGTTACCGGCTAAGACAAAATCGGTCTTACTGCCGACACTCGACGAGGTCTTTGCCCCGTTATCCTTTATCGTGCGCTCTATCTCGGACCTTGTGAAGTTTTCCAGTGTGCCTGTGACGACAATTGTTTTGCCCGCCAACGCATCAGCCGTTCTTCGCTTCGGTTGTTTCGGATTCACCCCCGCAGCTAACAACTTATCTATGACCGATATATTTTTCTCGTCGTGGAAGTATTCGTAGATGCTCTTTGCCATTATTGGGCCGATCTGGTCAATCGCTTCCAACCTGTCGAGTGCGGCGTTACGCAGGGCATCCAGCGAGCTGAATTCTTCGGCGAGGATTTCGGCTGACTGGCCGCCCACGTGTTGAATTCCGAGTGCTGCGATGAACCGTGCTAAGGGCTGGGTCTTGCTTTTTTCAATCGCCTCTATGACGTTGGCGGCGCTCTTCTCGGCCATCCGCTCGAGTTTGACAAGGTCGGCCATCTGTAACGTGTACAAATCAGCGAAGTTGTTCACAAGTCCGACCTCTATCAACTGGTCAATCAGTGCCGGCCCCAGATGTTCAATATCCATCTGTCCTCTGCCGGCAAAGTATTTGAGCTTTTCTCTGAGCTGGGCTGTACAGTTGGAGCTGGCGCACCTGATATATATTTTATCTTTTTTGACCGGCTCGCCGCAGGCAGGACATCTTGTTGGCGGCTTGTAGGCACTGGTGTCGGGGGGGCGACTGTCTTTTGACTTTACCTCGACTACCTGCGGTATTATCTCGCCCGCCTTTTCAATTATGACGGTATCGCCCGGACGGACGTCCAGGCGTTCGACTTCATCAAAATTGTGGAGGCTTGCCCGCTTGACGGTTGTCCCGGCCAATTGCACAGGCGCAAGATTCGCCACGGGAGTCAGTATGCCGGTCTTTCCCACCTGGACATCGATTGATTCGACGGTGGTTTCGGCGCGAGCGGCGGGGAATTTGTAAGATATGCACCAGCGAGGCGCCCGGCCGGTTGCACCTAAGATATCCTGCTGGTCAAAACGGTTGACCTTAATCACCATTCCGTCAACCTGATAATTCAGCGTGGCTTTCTTATCACTCCAGCCGAGACAAATACTGATTGCCTCGTCAATATCTTTTGCCTTTTTGATGTTCGAATTTACGGGCAGTCCGAGCTTTTTGAACTTCTGCAATGTCTGGTAGTGGTTGTCGGCTAAAGGGCTGCTTACCCGGCCTGTTGCATAGGCGAAAAAGGCCAGATTTCTCGTAGCGGCAATCCTTGCATCGAGCAGTTTGAGGGACCCTGCGGTTGCGTTTCTCGGATTTGCGAAGAGAGGCTCGGCGTTTTGTGCTCTTTGGGTGTTCAACTGTGCAAAAGCGGTTTTGGGCATGTAAACCTCTCCGCGAACCTCGAGCACATCCGGCACGTTACCGGCGGCCAACAGTTCAAGCGGGACGGCCTTTATCGTTCGAACGTTTGCGGTAGCATCGTCGCCGGTCCGGCCGTCGCCCCTGGTGGCGGCCCTTGCCAGGACGCCGCCTTCATATCGCAGGCTTATCGCCACGCCGTCGATTTTCAGTTCCACGACATAATCGTAATCCCTGCTGCCCAACCCCTTTGCCACCCGCTTGTCAAACGCCCGCAATTCATCTTCATTATAGGTATTGTCTATGCTGAGCATCGCTACTGCATGTCGAACGGTCGTAAAGCCGTCTAACGGTTCTCCGGCCACGCGCTGGGTAGGCGACTGCGGCGTGACAAGTTCAGGGTGCTCGGCCTCCAATTTCTTCAACTCTGCGAAGAGCCTGTCATATTCGCGGTCGCTTATCTCGGGCTGGTTGAGCACATAGTAGAGCCGGTCATACCTGCGAATTTCACTTCGCAATTGCTCTATTCGATTTTCCGCACCGTGGGCCATACAGGCCAACTTATATGCGTTTTTGAAGCAATTTGCAAGAGCCCAATGTGGGCAGAGTGAGGGGGTGTAAGGCAGGGGTTAGTCGGGCAGGGGGGTTTTAGGTTCTCGGGGTGATATGCTCCATCAGAATGACAACGTCCTTAATATCAATCACGCCGTCCATGTTAATATCGCCGAGCAAATACCCGGTGTCGGTTTCTGCGGGCTGGTTGAGGTTCTTCAGCAGGACTGCAAAGTCGAGGGTGTCAACCGTGCCATCACAGTTCAAGTCATACCAATAGATGCTTTCGGTCTTGTCGGCGTCGTCAGCCCTCCACGCAAGTCCGTAGCGTTCGAGAATTCCGGCGGTGCTGACATCATTGGAATCGGCTGGGTTGCTGAAAGTTACGATTAGCTCGTAGGTACTGTAATTGGGCTCAATCGCACAATAGATGTGCTCAACATTGTCGCTTATGCTGTCACTGTAATCCAACAGGTAGTCGGAATCGGGATTATTGGGGTCCACCGCCCAAAGCTCTAATCGCAAATCGCTGTCAGCCTGCGTCAGGGCCGTGAACGGGTACTGGTCTTGGTAGTGCTTATTCCAGACGAGCGTTGCCGTGATAAGTTTGTTCTGCGAGGGGGGTATCTGGATGTGGTACACATTGGCGCCACTGCTGCTCTTCTCGACGATGCTATTGTCCCAGCCAATCGGCCCTGCGTTACCGGCTGGATATGGTCCTGCGATTAGCTGCCGGTAAGCACCTTGCGCGTTTAACATGCCGGCGCCCTGAATGTAATCCAGGCTGACGTAATGGTCGTCGGCCTTGTCGGCGACCCCCTTGTGCCAGTATGGCAGCTTCTGCGCTGAGTTCATCAGGATGGCCTTCATTACACAATTGCCTCCGTCCGGTGCGACAGCCGGATTCAAATTCGGCTCGGACTTTGCTTTTTGCACGAGCAGTCCGACGGTTCCGGCAACGACCGGCGCGGCAAAGCTCGACCAGTCGCCGGTAATATCATACCGGCTGTTACTGTTGGCGTCGGGCACGATACAATTGCCGGGAGCTACGATATCAGGTTTGCAGCGTCCGTCCGAGGTCGGGCCGACACTCGAATGCTCGGCGTGCGGCAGGGAAAACTCGCCCAGGCTTCTTGAAAAATCGCCGGTTTCGAGAGAATCGACCATGCCGACACCTATCACGTTGGCACCAGCACCCGGGTATAATGGTGGGTCAAAGACATCGCTGCCGTTACCGACACTGGCGATGACAATCAGGCCGTTGGCGCCGGCTATGTGGTTAATGCCCCTTGTCCACCAGTCGTCAAATGCGGAGCCTACACTCATGGTAAGGATGTCCGCTTCGAGAGGCTTGCCGCCGAACACGTGGTTGACGACAAAACGCCAAAACTCGTAAACGTCGAGTCGTGCTTCCGGCACGGCGCCGGCATAGTGAAAACGGCCCAATTGCGGATGATAGCCGTTGGGGTCGCGTCCGACTAATATTGCTCCAATGGCGGTAGAATGCTCTGAAATCCCAGGCTCGAAGCCGAGTCCATCTACAAAGCCCACATTGCTGTCCAAGAAGCACTGGTGCTGCATATTCAGCCGATAATCGTTGAGTGGTTTGCTCTGGAGGTAGGTGAAGCTGCGACAGACGGCGGCTATTGTGACGCCTTCTCCAGATAGATGAGGATCGAGGCGGCGCAGGGCGAAGGTGCCGGTATAATCGAGGGCTGCCGGCTGAAGGGGCGGCTGGCCGGCCTCAGAAGCACCGGCCGTGCCGGCTGCGAGTATTATGAGGACCAACGCGGTGGGGGCCCGCGACACCCTCGCGAACTTAGCTTCTCTACAATATGACGTAAGCGGTAAAAACATCAAAAACATTTCAAAAAAGCACAAAAAGCCTTGCGGGCGCAGACCTTCCACACCCGTAGAAATTATACCATAAAGCCCTTGTCCATTGCAAGTAAATCCGCTGCGATATTCGATTTATGGCCCATAAAGTCCTATAACCTCACGTTTTTTGCATGTTTTGCCACCGTGTTACTGCTGAATACTGTCCAATGCCTCGCGTGCGCGTCTATTTTGTGGTTCTATCGCGAGGGCCTTGTTGAACGCCTCTATAGCTTCGTCAATTCGGCCCTGCTGTCTTAGGCAAATGCCGAGATTACAGTATATTCCAGCGTCGTCAGGTGCTATTTCAAGTGCCTGGCGATATGTTTTGGCGGCTTCAGAGAACTTTTTCAGGGCCGCAAGGGCATTTGCCGTGTTGTTCAAGGTCTCCGGGTCGTCGGGCTTAAGATTCAGCGATATTTCGTAATGTTCGATAGCCTTTTCGGGCTGGCCCTGTATGGCATAGACGTTACCGAGATTATTATGAGACACGGGGTCATCCGGCTTAAGTGCTACTGCTGTGGAATAATGTTTGATGGCCTGCGGCATTTTTCCTAATCGGAAAAGGGCCGTGCCGAGGTTGTCGTGGGCGCTCGCGCTCTTGGGATTAATCCGGATAGCTTCGTTATAGTGGTCGATTGCTTCCTGAGTTTTTCCCAGCTTGGAAAGCGCCAATCCCAGGTCATCGTGCACGCCCGCGTTTTCAGGGTCGGTCTTAAGTGCCGAGTTGTAGTGGGCTATAGCTTGTTCAAATTTGCCCTGATCGGCTAATAATAGGCCCAGATTATGATGTGCCTCTACGTAATCAGGCCTTAGACTAACTGCCTTGGAATACGCTTCAATGGCTTCGGCAGTACGGTCGCGCTTGTCTAAGGAATCGCCCAGGCAGTAGTATAGCTCCGGTTCGAAATTAAGCTGCTCGGCGTAGAACGGGCCGGGTGCGATAGCTGCCAAATTGATACCTACAAGTGCTGCGACTATGCCTGCGAGCTTCTTCGGCCGGCGCTCTTTCAGGAGCTTGCCTATTGCGAGGCATCCAGCCGCGGCCAATACGCTCATCACCGGCACAATCGGCACGCGATACCGCGACGTGACAAACACCAATATCACCGAGGCCGGATAGAGAACTACGAACAGCCAGATTGGCGCGGCTATCTCGCGGCGGCGACAAACGGCCCCTGCGACCGCCAACGGCAGCAGCAGACCGAATGGAAATCCGAACCTGCCGGCCTTCCAAACACCGGCGCTAAGCAGGCCGGACCAATTCCTGAATAGATAAATGTCCACGTTGCGCGGCATCTCCCGGGAGCTAGCAAACTGAGCCGCTTTGTAGCACAAGCCCTTCAGGAAACTTAGAGGCTGTTGTGTGATGTAGTCCGTCGTCCTTTCAAAAAAGAACTGCTGCGCGGCGAACTTGTCCTTAATGCCGTGTTCGGCGGGAAGGTCGGTAAGCTTTCGCCATGCGATGCCGGGTCTGGTTGTAATAGTCTTTTTGTAGTTGGGATTGTTGCCGATATAGAAATTGATTCCCCCGGAATAGGGCGTAATAGTCGCTTTGCCTATTACGCGCCGGCTCATAAGCAGTTGTGGACCGGCTACAATGAAGAAGCCGGCTGCGAGTCCGGTCATACCCAACAGAAATCTTCGGACGCCAATGGCACGGCGGAACCACGCAATAATCAGCCACGCCAACGCTGCCCCGACAAAGGGCAGGAACACGGAACGCGTTGCAATTGCAAGTGCGCAAGCCAACCCCAGGATGAAACTGTTTGTCATGGTCGGTTTTTCTTTTACTCTAAGCAGGGCGAGGATTGTCGCGACCGCCCAAAACCCCGCCCAGCCTGTTGCCAGCAACTCGCCCTCGAAAAAGACCAGAGGCATATAAATTGCACAGATGAGGCCGGCTAAAATCCCAGCGGCTTTGCTGAAGACTTTACTGCCTAATAGACATGCCAGAACGCACGTCAGGGAGCCTAACAAAATCTGCACCAGCTTGACGCATAGAATAGATGAATTGCTCAGTCGGTAAACCGCCGACAGAAACAGAGGATAAAACGTGGGCTGCCAGAAGAATTCGCTCGTCAAACCCTCGCCGCCGGCGAGTGTGCGTGCCATCTGGTCATAGGTCATCGCGTCCACCACCGGAGCGGAAAAAGTGGGATTATCGCGGCTCTGGTAGAGGTAAAGGCCCCTGACAAGGATGGCAACCAGGAACACCGCCACCACAAGCCAGAAGCTGCCCTTGGTGGCGCCGTCGCTCTTTTTGCCGGTCCGCTTATGGGGCCTTTTTGCCTGTTGGCTCATCTTCATGCCCAACTATTGCCTATTCTTTCCAAAATCAGGCCCTTGCAATGTGGCCTTCGGCTTGTTATACTCCGCCTGATATGCTAATAATATCGGGCAAAACGACCGGTAATATGCAAAAAAATGCCCCGAATGCCCGTGACCCGGGTGGAAAGTGTGGTTTAAGGCTCAGGGCCGTATGAAAGTTATTCTGGATGCAAAGCAAATCGAGGCCGCACTTAGTGATTTAACAGATCGCATCGCTGAGCAAGTTTCCTCAAAGGTCGATATTGCGACAATCGGTATCCGCAGCAGGGGCGAAATCTTAGCTAAACGCCTTTCGCAGAGGCTCTCAAGCAAACTCGGCAAGCCCGTTCCCTACGGCACGCTTGATATTACGCTGTATCGGGATGATTTGAACGACCCGCACGGGGATGCCCAGCCGACCGTTCGCAGCACCGTAATCCCGTTTGACATAAGCGAAAAAAACATCATCCTCGTCGATGATGTTCTCTATACCGGCAGGTCAACACGAGCGGCCATGGATGCGCTTATTGACTTTGGCCGCCCGAAAGCCATAAAGCTGGCCGTGCTTGTTGACAGGGGCCACCGTGAGGTGCCGATTCATGCCGACTATATCGGCTGTAAGGTTGATATTGCCCCGAGTCAGTCCGTCGAGGTAAATCTCGTTGAGACGGACGAAAAAGACCAGGTCATAGTTAAATAAGAATTTCTGTGGCAAAAGTTAAAGAAAAGAAGTTCAGGTGGCATCGAAAACATCTGTTAGGTCTAAGAGACCTTGACAGAGAAGAAATTGAATTTGTTCTTGACACCGCCAAGGGCTTTGAACAGATAGGCACGCGACCAATCAAAAAGACGCCGCCGCTGCGAGGTAAGGTGGTGGTAAATATGTTTTTTGAAGACAGCACGCGAACGAGGATCAGCTTTGCCCTTGCAGCCAGCCGGTTGAGTGCCGATGTTATCGAGTTTACCAAGAAATCAAGCTCCGTCAGCAAGGGTGAGACGCTCCTTGACACCGCCAGGAACCTCGAAGTAATGGGAGTTGATATTGTTGTGGTCCGCCACAGTGCAGGTGGTGCGGCGAAGTTCCTGAGCCGAAATATAAACGCCTGTGTGGTAAATGCGGGCGACGGCTTCAATGAGCACCCGACCCAGGCGCTCTTAGATGTATATACAATCCGCCAGATGAGAGATTCTCTCGACGGGCTCAAGATAGGCATCGTCGGCGATATCGCGCACTCACGCGTGGCGGGAAGCGGCATCTGGGCGATGACGAAACTCGGTGCGGAGGTTACGCTCATCGGCCCGCCGACACTTATGCCCGCCCAGGCCCACCGGCTGCCCGTCAAAATCAGCTACAGCCTCGATGACGTCATTGAGCAGTTGGATGTAATCAACATGCTGCGAATCCAGTTTGAGCGCATGGGCAAAAATCCGTTTCCATCCGTCAGGGAGTATTCCCATTTCTTCGGTCTGACCGTTGAACGGATGAAAAGGGCGAAGCCCGATATAATAGTGATGCACCCCGGGCCGATAAACAGGGGCCTCGAACTGGAATCGGAGGTCGCGGACGGCCCAAACAGCGTAATCCTGCGGCAGGTGGCGAACGGGCTGCCGGTAAGGATGGCGGTGCTGTTTTTAGTGAACCAGGCCGCAGCCCAGGAGTCGAAAAGTAAATAGCCATGAACCAGGATAGTGCCATACTCATAAAGAACGGTCGAATAATCGACCCGGCTAACAAGGTCGATACCAAGGCCGATTTGCTTATAGTCGGCGAGAAGATTGCCGAGATAGGTTCTGTCAAGTCCGACTGTGATAATGTCATCGACGCGAAGGGCAAGCTCGTTACGCCGGGCCTGATTGATATTCACGTGCATTTTCGTGAGCCGGGCGACGAGGAGGAAGAGACAATCGCCAGCGGCTCAGCCGCGGCGGTGGCGGGGGGGTTCACCTCGGTAGTGTGTATGCCGAACACTAAGCCGGCCATCGACGATGAGACCAGCGTCGAATATGTCCACAGGATGGGTCGCCAGGCGCGAAAGACCTTTATCTATGTGATGGGTGCAATTACAAAAGGCAGGGGGGGTAATGAGCTTGCCGAGATGGGCCTTATGGCGCAGGCAGGAGCGATAGGCTTTACCGACGACGGCTGTGGTGTACAGGATGCCGCGATGATGCTGCAGGCCCTTAAATACGCAGGAATGTTTGACCTGGTGGTCGCCCAGCACTGCCAGGACGATTCACTTGGAACAGGCGGCGTGATGAACGCGGGCTACCACTCCACCATTCTCGGCCTGCCGGGAATCGATCCGTTAGCTGAGGAGATGATGCTCTGGCGGGACATACAATTAGTCAAAAAGACTGGTGTCCGCTACCACGCCCAGCACATCTCGACTGCGGGTTCTGTTGAACTCATAAGAGAGGCCAAGGCCCAGTCTCTGCCGGTTACCTGTGAAGTAACACCGCACCACCTGTTGTTCAGCGACGATGCCGTTATGGATTACGACACG
>SDBT01003236.1_pt1 | contig 28298 bp, 17 predicted proteins | sample 2277101 | NCBI WGS metagenome assembly SDBT01 (sample SAMN10404973, study PRJNA504765) | marine sediment metagenome | isolation source: marine sediment core GS10_PC15, 103 cmbsf | place: Arctic Ocean: Southern Knipovich Ridge | collected 2010 | reverse complement strand
TAGGCCCGGCAAAAGCCAATCGCTTATCTCCGCAGCTAGCTGCGGAGATAAGCGAACATAAACCCAGAAAAGTGTTACCCATGTAGTCGGTATAAACTGTTACCTATGTTTCGGTTGACACAAGATGGAACCGCTGATGCGGACTTTATTTTAATTTTCCGCATGTGCAAAATATTTGCCCATCCTACAGTTGGGGCACTGTGGCCCTCTATAATTAGAGGAGTTTGCATGATTGATGCGAAAATTGGTCTATTTTTTTGTGTTGAAAGATCGTAAGTTCTTGTGGGTAAAGGAGATAAAATTTTTAGAAAAAACGGTTTTTGTTTAATGAACCTTTGCATAGATTTGTCGAAATACTGAGGAAAAGAAAAAGTTTTTGACACTGATTAACTTGGAGCAGCATAGCCGCAACCAAATATGTAACAGATATTTGCGGGATTTATGAAATGTTAGAGGCGGTGATAATTTTGAGTTTTTAATTTTGGTTCTTATCCAATAAAGTTGGTAACTGATAAGAAATAATGAACATAACTCTTTTGGATTTAACGCTTTAAGGCAACAGCATGAATGGATATAATACAACTGCCATCGGGGAGGATAGTCCAACGCTGGGATTGGGCAAATAAATATACAAATTCTTTTGGGTAATCTCATTTTTTTCCAACAAATTGGCGTCTAAGACGTATTGTCTATAAATAGCTATCCGCTTATTAAAGAATCGAGTAATCATCAAGGCGCGGTTGATTCTATCTCCTCTCCTCCTACCGCGCCTTCTTTTTTAGATGGCCCGAACCCTAATCATAGAGGATTTTGCAAAGCTCCCTGGTTCCAAATACTCAGCTCTTTCTTCCAAGCATCTTTGTGAGCTGTTCGAACTGGCCTTGTTTCATATGGTAACTGTGGTCTTGATCTGGAAATTTGCCTGAGCTAACATCATCGGCATAACCTGAGAATGCCGAAATAGTCTCCTGTGCCAGATTTGAAAAGCTTTTGGCGAATTTAGGACCGGCACCCTGGCTCAAACCCAGTATATCAGGTGCAATCAGAATCTGACCGTCGCATCCCGGACCTGATCCGCAACCGATTACAGGTACATTTGAGCGTTCTGTGATAATCTGGGCAACTTCGGCGGCAGCACCTTCAATTAACAAAGATGACGCGCCGGCCTGAACCATCTGTTCGGCAAGTGCTATTAACCCCAGAGCCATTTGTGCGGTAGTAGCTTCGGCCTTGAACCTGCCGATTTTGTTTATGCTTTGAGGCCTAATACCGATATGAGCCATCACTGCCATACCGGCATCGCTAACTGCCTGTATTACGTCCAGATAGGCTTCGGTGGCTTCGATCTTGACTATCTGAACTCCGGCTTCTACGAAGAACCTACCGGCATTTTTGAGGGCCTCGGTCTTACCTGTTTGAAATGACAAAAAGGGCATATCGGCTGCCAGGCATACGTTAGGAGCGCCACGACGTACTGCCGCGGTAATTGCCACCATGAAGTCCATAGTAGCCGGTAAAGTCGAATCGAATCCCAATATTACCTGGGCTGCGGAATCTCCCACCAGAATCATTTGTGTGTCAGTTTGACTAACCAGTCTGGCTGTCGTGTAGTCGTAGCAGCTAACAGCGACTATCTTACGCCCCTGGAGCTTTGCTTCGTATAGATCGGCTGTGGTTACTCTACTTTTCATAAATATATTGAAAAAACCAAAGAAATAACAACTTTATGGTTAGGATATGAGAACAAAAACGGTTAAGCAAGCGTAAAATTAACTATGTTTTCGACTGGTATTGAGGTTTTTTTTAAATATTTTGGAAATTTCGGTTTTTTTCCAATTATGGGCTTGATTCCTGGTCAAAAAAGTGTCACTTTTGCGAAAATTAGTTAAAGAATTTCTCGGTAATTATTCGATTAGTTATATAGCGACAACTGGTAAGTGGGTGAGTTAATAGTCATAATTCCATTAGCTTTTCATCACCCTCCTCCGAAGCCAGATTCTGTTATTTAGAATCTGGCTTTTATATTTTCACAAGGCAAATACAGGTAATTTGCGGTTCTCCCGCCGGGTTAATATGGAGAACATACGGACGATGGGTATGTGTTTGCTTTTTGCCTGTATCTCCACAAGTTATTCTACTGTCACAGAAGGCTGTTCTGTTGTGATTTCAACAGAACAAGCTGGTAGTGTAGCGAAGTCCACAAAGTTAACTATGTTATCTCTGTTGCGATCAAAATAGTCACACCAGTCAGGCAGATTACAATCTCTCCGAAGCCAATAAGTTGCGAACATCGCGAGTTGAGCATAGTGTTTGTTCATGATAGTGATGGAACTATTCGCGTAAAAAGATCGTCCGTCAGTGAAAAAACCCCTCACTGTAATATCAACGGGAAGACTACTTCTTGAAACGCAGAAATCATCGCGTTTAAACATTGCCGTAGCGACAATTCGACCGTTTTGTTCTGTAAGTATATTTATATGGTCAGATTTAATTCCAAGTGGTTCGATTACTATTGGAATTTCAGTGTTAATCTTCTGAGTAATGGACATATCCGTAAAGTAGAAATGTGCTTTGAGCCAGTTTCCATTACTTGTTAGTTTGAGTACGCGCGGTGTGAACTTCATCGGAACTTCCAATGGCGGCACAAATTCGTCAGCTCCCATATCGATGCGCTCACCGAAGACGCGAACCTGTCCATCAAAATCTGTCTGGTTCGGACCAGAAATATAATTAGGATCTCCCGAATCGATACATGGTGATATGTCGAGCAGATGATAATCACCGTGATTCCAAACAGCCTGCGGATTCTCCGGGGCAATGTGAATATTCGGATCATTAGCATCGGCCCAATAACCGGCCTGAACAAAACACGGATCGATAGTAATGTTTCCCGGCTCATTACCCGTATAGTTTTGGATACAGCTATAAGTGGGATTAACAAAGACACCTAATGGGACTGCATGATCCGGCCAGTTATCCCAGATTATAGAGTTTGAAATGTTACCAAAAATAAATACTGAGAAATAATTGCCGGAAATATTTTTATTTCCGACAATTGTGCATCCGTTTATGGTTCCAAAATGTAAAAATACTGCGCCACTATTTTCTGATATATTTCCGCTTATAAGACAATTCTCAATCCTGCCTTCTGTACCTCCAATGGCCGAACCAAAGAAAGTCCCCTTGTTGTCACGTATAATACAATTAGTGATATCTGCGGAACAGAAATATATAGCTCCGTCTTCATTTGCGTTTATTAGACAATTATAAATAACATCACTGCACCGTGATGCTCCACCCCCTAAAAGAGCCTTGTTTCCAGGTCCAATTATACAGTTAGTAATTGGACCGCCAAAGTCATCAACTCCTCCACCAATAATAGCATTATTATGGGAAATATTACAACGGTTTATCGAGGCTTGAGTCCCAAAGCCTTTTATACCACCACCGTTCTTATCATAGCCTTGAGTAATAGTCAGGCCAAGCAGCATGCAATCCGACTGCTCAGTTCCCGCAAAAGTTATAACACGGCCATTAGGAGTATTTGCATCATTATCGGTATCACCAATTAGTTTAGTATCCGCGACCACATTAGGATCGCATGGATCAATGCTTTTTAGAATTATATTACGTCCGCCAATAAAAAGATTCTCGCGATAGGCTCCAGGTCCAACTGATATGGTCTCACCGGATCTGCTAAAGAACAAGGTACGTTGAATATTCTCCTGCATTTGTGGTATATTCCACTGGCGCAGTGGCTCTGGTATCGTTGAGTTAGTCCCCGCAAGGATTTCGATACCATCTAAAATACCGTCACCATCGGTATCAGGCTCGCATGGATCGGTCATATAAGCAGCTTCAAGACTGTCACTAAGCCAATCACCATCGTTATCGAAAGCTGCTCCGTATTCGAATGCTCCCATATCTATTTGCCCCCCTGCCAGTCGGGTAAGACCGTCATGATCTGTATTGGGCAGTCGCATACAATATTCATACATTCCCGCGTCAACACAGTCAGAGTTTGCGAGCAAATGATAGTCACCTTCGATCCAGGTGTCATCGTTAGGTTCATTTGGAGTATCATTATTGTCCCAATGTCCGGGAATTACAAAACAGGGATCAACGCTTATACAACCAGTCCCGGAATCGTCCTGCTGTAAACAGCTATATAGCGGTATTGAGCAATTATATAAAACATCGTCACCAGGCATATTGTTCCATATTATACAGTTGGTAATTACTCCATTGCAGTAAATCATTCCACTGCCGAGAGAAGCCAAATTGCCAACTATTGTACAGTTGTTGATATGACCGTCACATGATCGCAGACCGCTGCCAATATTGCCGCTGATAGTGCAGTTTTCAATTAGTCCGTTGCAATATAAAATGCTTCCGCCATTACCTGAAACAATATTGCCGCGAATAGTACAGTTCCTGATTGTTGGCGAAGTTCGATAGCAATAGATGGCACTGGCTTGTTCGGCATAGCAGTTTGTTATGGTAAAACCCTGGAGGACGGATTGGCTTGTTTCTCCTCGCCAAAAGTAGAAAGCACGATGATGTTCCAGTTCATTGCCCTGACAGTCAATAATACAATTGTTCGGTCCGCTTACGCTTCTAACGGTTATCGCTCGTGCAAGAAAATCGATGTCACGATTGCCATCTCCGGTGTAAACGCCATCAGCAACCCAAACAATGCTTTGGTCCCAGGCCTTTACGATTGCCTGCTGTATGGTTTCGTAGTCAGCGGGAACATGAATATCCCCAGGCCCGTTAGTTCTAAAGGCATAACGATTGCCGGAATTGTCGTCTATGCTCTTGTGATCCTGTGCATCTACGGCTTCGACAACAAAAAGATAATCTGTGTAGGGCCGAATATGCGTAAGTACAATTGTGTGGTTGACATCCATAATCACATCCGTTTCGATATGATAGTTTGAGTCGTTTTGTGCCTGGCTGTAAATCACACGGGCAAAAGTTGGTTCGTCTGTTTGAAAAAACACCTTCGGTTCCGGTCCTATGGGATCAACCGACAAGTTAAGTATCTGCGGAGATCGGCAATCTGTCTCTGCCGTATCGCTCGGGATATTTGTACTTCCAGATCCATCATTGGTATCAATATATGTTGCAGTTATGGTTTCATTATCAGAAAATTGCAATGTTTCATCTTGAACACTAAATGGTCCTGAATCGGTCAATATCTGAGAAGTGAAGATACCTTCAGCCTCGTTGGATTCGGTCAAAGAAAGCGTTTCAATATCACCGCTATCAACTGACAGAGATATAGCTTGCGATCCTTCGCCGCTTAGATCGGTATCAAACAACTTGACCTGTACCACATCTGAACACGAATAAGCAGAATCGTTAAGCCAGATGTTTCCTTGTGGTCCCAACGCACGAAGTACTGCACCGTAAAGATTGAGTCTGCCAGATGAGCATATTCCCGGTGCTATTGGATCAGCCGTGACCGTAAGAATAGCATAAATCTCCTCGCTGGTAATATCAGGATCGATAGCCAACAATAACGCACATGCTCCTGAGACATGAGGACAAGCCATAGAAGTACCAGAAAGGACTGAAGTGTATTGGTCGTAAGCTGTACCTAAATTTGATTTGTGCGCTCTCAGGGACAATATGTTACTGCCGGGTGCGGCGATATCGACCCAATCACCATAGTTTGAAAAGGAAGACTTATCGTCGTTGGAATCTGTTGAAGCGACAGCAATCATGTGGTCATAGAAGGCTGGATAGTGAGGAATTGAAGTATTGCTGTTTCCCGACGCTGCCACCATAATTACACCCTGACTGTGAGCATAATCGATAGAATCAACGATTAATTGGGAATTATACTCGCTTCCCCAACTGTTCGAGATAACGTCAGCACCGTTATTGGTTGCGTAATAGATTCCCTCGGCTGCATCGTCAATAAGTCCACGCCCAAATCTGCCAAGGAAATTCAGCGCCATTATTTTCGCATTCCATGAAACTCCGCACACATCAAGACCGTTATTGCCTCGTGCAGCAATCGTCCCGGCACAATGAGTGCCGTGACCATGATTGTCGTTTGGATCGGGACCGGAATCGATAAAATTATAACCGTAGATATCATCGACATAACCGTTGCCATCGTCGTCAACTCCTTCAAGACCATCGTCTTCGGCCTGGTTTATCCAAATGTTGCCGGCAAGGTCGCGATGTGCGTAGTTGACACCTGTATCAAGAACAGCGACTACGATATCAGAGCTTCCTACTGTCTTGTTCCAGGCCAGCGGAGCGTCGATGTCACTATCCAGAGATCTTGGCGGTGGAGTAAAACCGGCATACGGATATGCCTGGGCAATGTTGTTCAGCGACCATTGCAAAGGGTATAAGGGATCGTTAGGCTCAACACAAATCGAAACTCTGTAGTTCAACTCTGCGTATTCGACTTCCGGATCGGACTTATACTCACCGAGAATCTGCAGAATCGACTGTTTCTTATCGGTGCCGAAGTCTATTTTATAAATTCTATCGAGTTCGGGAACCCTGGCGTTTTTAGGCGAGCGTTTAAGTCTTCTGAGCAAACGCCTGTCTTTCGAGTTGAGTTGATAAATATTTTTTGATCGGAGGCTTTCGATTCGCTGATTATTTTTCCGGAAATTCTTAAAAACAGGCTTAATACTCTTTGCATGGTGTTTGCGATTTAGCTTGTCTAATTGCTTTGTGAGTTTGAACTCGGAAGGAGATATATTCGGTTTTGTCTGGTTTTGGAGGGCGTCTGCAACCGGCTTTTTGAATTTTACGATTATCTGGCCCGGTACGTAGGGCAACTGCATCCGGTCTTTGGCCGGTTCGGAACCTGACGCAATCGACGCCGCAACAAGTAAAATCAGTAAAACCCGACTCGTTTTATTGCCCTCCTCGGCATTAACTCAAATATCTTATTATTTACCAGACAATATCGATTATAGCACTCAAAGCAGTGAAACAAAAGAAAATACCATATTTACGGTAGAACAAAACGCAAATTCTGGTAAAATACGTCAGTTTGTTTCTTTGGACCTTAGATTTTGCATAAAATCCGTAGATGCACACGTCTTTTTTACAATGGGTATGTGTCTAATTATTACGGAGAAGGGCATTATCGCAAGGGATATAAACTGGCTTACACCGGATAGTATTGTTTCAGATATTAACACCTGAAAAAACGAACCAATTTTTTTTCTCAAGTAAAGGACGGACTATGAAAGCCAAGAATGTGATCATGTTGTTAGTAATCTGTTTTTCGATTTCTGTTAACTCGTCGGCAAGAGCTGCGTCGATAAACCTTTCCAAAGCGGTGATCGTTACGTCTTCAACGGACAAGGTTCAGATCAATGCCGCTAAAATGCTCAGAGATGAGATAGAAAAGAGAACGAGAATAGCCCTTGATATCGCGGCGAAGATGCCTGCAGATAATAAAATCGCTATTGTCATCGGAACAGCTAAGGACATGCCAGGTAAGTTCAGTCCGCCAAGCGGTTTGAAAGTCCCTGAAAAGGCCGAAGGCTACGCCATCTGGGTCGATAGCAATAAAACCGTATGCCTTGTCGGACGAGACAGACGCGGGGCGTTGTATGCGACAGGCAAACTCCTGAGAACACTCAACATGAGAAGAGACAGGGTGAGCCTTGATTCGGAAGTGAAAATCTCGACCGCCCCGGTATATTCTATACGCGGTCATCAGATCGGGTATCGACCCAAGACAAACGCCTACGACGCATGGTCTATCGATATATGGGAGCAGTACTTCAGGGACATGGTTGTTTTCGGAACGAACGCGGTGGAGTTTGTTCCCCCGGAGAGCGACGATTCCGATGACAGCCCTCATTTCCCCAAACCCAAGCTCGAAATGATGACTGCGATGTCACAGCTTGCCGACGATTACGATCTGGATGTCTGGATATGGTACCCGGTGGTTGACGACGACGATCTAAATGAAAAGGCGATCAAAAAGGCCTTGAAGGTCAGAGAAGAAGTGTTTAAGAAGCTCCCGCGAATCGATGCGATATTTGTCCCGGGCGGCGATCCGGGAGAACTTTATCCGACGCAGCTTTTTGCCCTGATGAAAAGGCTAAAGGTTGTACTCAACAAGTATCATCCCAAGGCGCAGATGTGGGTGTCACCGCAGGGTTTCGATTTTGAGGGCGATGCGCCGGGTTATCTCAAAGTGTTCTACGAAGAGATAGACAAGCAGCCCGATTGGCTCGACGGCGTTGTATTCGGACCGCAGGTGGCGGATAGTTTGAAAGTCCTTCGCGAAAAACTGCCCAAGCAGTATAAGATAAGGCGTTATCCGGATATCACTCACTGCCTCGATGCGCAGTACCATGTTCCCGATTGGGATTCCGCGTTTCATCTGACATTATATCGTGAACCTATTAACCCGCGGCCTTACGCTTACGCAAAGATATTCCGTGACTGGGCGAAGTACACAGATGGCTATATCACCTACAGTGAAGGTGTTAATGATGATTTGAACAAGTTCGTTTGGAGTTGCCTCGGCTGGGATCCCGATACGAACGTTGAATACATCATGGTCGATTACAGCAACTACTTCATTAGCAACAAGTTCGCCGACAGTTTTGCCCAGGGTCTGATCGGGCTTGAGAAGAACTGGCAGGGTCCGTTGATCTCCAATTATGGCGTACACGATACTCTGAGAATTTTCCGCGAAATAGAACTCGACGCATCCCCGCAGGTCAAGCAGAACTGGAGATTTCAGCTTGCTCTTTACAGGGCATATTATGATGCTTACATAAGACGTCGGCTGATATATGAAACGGAACTGGAAGAACAGGCGATGGAAGTCCTTCGGATGGCAGCCGAGAAGAAAGTCGATACGCTTTTGGCCCTTGACAAAGCTCAAGAGATTCTCGATAAGGCCCAACTCGAAAAAGTCGGACTTGACCTGCGAGCCAGGGTCTATGAAATGGCAGAAGCACTTTTCCAAACCATCCGAATGCAGGTCAGCGTAGAGAGATACGAAGCCAGATCGGAGCGGCGAGGCGGCAACCTCGGCCTGATCGATACACCCTTGAATAACAGCATAAAACTCAGGAAGACGTTCGCCAATATCCGTTCGATGTCGGACAAAAGAAGGCGCTCTGCGATACAGAAGCTAACGTTACAGGGCTACAAAATGAAAATCGACCGCGACAAACAAGTTATTGACGATGGTGTAAATTAATCGTCAATCGGTTAATAACTATTTTTAAGGAGCAGAAAGATGAGAATGTTTAAAAAAGCAGTTTTATGTTCAGTGATTTTGTGTATTCTGGTTACTTGCGGATACGCAAAGGAGACTTCGTCATTTCGTTTTTCAGTTACGGGCGATCCTCGTGACGGACTTTCGAGGTGGAAACACACCTTGCAGGAGATGAAGTCAAAGGTCGGAAACGATTATGCTTTTCATATTACCGCCGGCGATTTCTTCGAGGACGACCACAGCACACTTGCCGCTGATTTCTATGCTGATTTACTAAGCGAATTCGGCGAGGATGTCGTTTGGTATCCCGGAGTGGGAAACCACGAAGTACAGCGAGAGCGGTGCGATCTTTTCTGGCTGCGCCTGTTCTATTACGAAAAGCTCCAGGGCAAAGTAAATCCCGGCCCCAAAGGCTGCGAAGAAACGACATATTCATGGGACTACCAGAATGCCCACTTCGTTCAGCTCAATACGTACTGGGACGGAAAAAGATACTATAAAGACCTCGGTTTTACCGATGCGACCCTAAAATGGCTCGTAGATGACCTCAACAAGAACACCAAGCCGATAGTATTTGTGATCTATCACGAACCGGCCTGGCCAAATGACAGGGGTGGAAAAGATTCGCCCAAAAACTGGAAAAAAATTATGAAGATTCTCAACGACAGAAAAGTCGTAGCTGGGTTATGCGCTCACACGCACAAATACGGACGCTATCAGGTTGACGGAGACTGGGAGAAATATACATGGGAAATTGATGTCGGAAATGCCGGACGTATGAGTCACGCAGATGCGCATCAAACTTTCGTCGATATTGTTGTTCATAGCGATGGATTAGTTGAGTTCAACACCTGGCAAGGCGAAGAAGGAGAATCCTTCAAGAAAACCGACAAATGGACTGTGAAGATCCCGGTTGGTTCAGAGGCACCGTCAAAATAACAAGACAAGTTTGGATATTTAAGAAAGGATAATGACATGCGAGTCGAAACATGGAAAATGAATGCAGGTCTCAAGCTGTTTGGATTCCTGATAGCAGTTCTACTTCTCTGGCAGACTACATCAACGAACCTAAATGCAGCCGGCGTCAAACCTGCCGATAGCGTTGTCTCTGATACGACGGATTATCTGACCGTGCCGAAAGAAGACGTCATCGTGTTTTACGAAAAGGGAAGATTTACAGGCTGGCCCGCCAACAACGGCGTTTGGAGTTGGGGCAACGAGATACTGGTAGGTTTTAAGTTAGGATATTACAAGGAAAACACCAGCGGGCATTCTCGCGACCCCGACAAAGAACAAGCCAAAGTCCTCGCGCGGAGCCTGGACGGCGGACAGACCTGGTCGATTGAAGATCCCAGCAACTACATTGACGATGCCCCGACGCGCACGCCTTGTCCGGGCAATATCAATTTTGCCCATCCAGGTTTTGCCATGCACGTCGATGACGTCAAATTCGTTTATTCGTACGACCGGGGCAAAACCTGGAAGGGAATGTTTCTTTTCAACGATATGGGCGTGGGCGAGTTGACATCGAGAACCGATTACATCGTCAATGGCCCCGGTGATTGTCTGCTCTTTACATCATCCAAGCAGGACGGGGTAGTCGAATCGAATTACCAGGACCGTGCCCTGTGCGCCCGGACCACAGATGGTGGCAAAACTTTCGTGTTTCAGGGCTGGATGACTCACGACGTCAAGGTCCGCTCGGTAATGCCGGCGACGGTGAGAATCACCGATACCGAACTTGTATCAGCCATGCGAAGAAAGCATTCGACAAGAATTAAAGGTGGACCCAAAATCACGAAAAACTGGATCGACACATCTATCTCCAATGATAACGGCAAGACATGGAAATTCCTGAGCAAGGTTGCGGTCACCGACACAGGCGATGATAACGGCAATCCTCCGAGCATGGTCAAATTAAAAGACGGACGGCTGTGCGTCGCGTATGGTTACCGCGCATCTCCTATTGGTATCCGCGCAAAGATCAGCAGCGACAACGGCAGAACATGGGGCAGAGAAATCATGCTAAGAAAAGACGGCCGGACCTGGGACCTTGGTTATTCACGCATGGTTGTCCGCCCGGACGGCAAGGTCGTGACAATCTATTACTACACAACACAAAAGAACAAAGAACAGCACATCGCAGCAACGATCTGGGATCCGACTTTAGTCAAGTAAGCAAGGAGAAAAGTTTATGAGTATCAGGAAACAAAATTTTGTTGTGATTGCATTATTATTGTTCGGACTTTCAGCGACTGTAAACGCGGTCGAAGTATCAGACGCCGTTATCAAAAACGTGATAGTTCATTACGAACCGGGGCGATTCTGCGGCTGGCCGGCAAATTACGGGACATGGTCATGGGGCAACGAGATATTGGTGGGTTTTAAATTCGGATATTACCAGGCAAAGGACCGCGGGCATTCATATGACAGGGAAAAACCGATGACCGTCATTATGTCCAGAAGCCTTGACGGCGGACAGACATGGAAGCCAGAAGAACCAAAAAATATTAATGAAGAAAATGAACCGATTGATTGTCCCGGCGGCATAAACTTCGAACATCCTGATTTTGCGCTGCGATGCCGACAGAGCGTATTCAACTACTCTTATGATCGCGGCAGGACATGGTCGGTTCCATACAAGATTCCGCCCTACGGCCAGAAAAAGATCATGGCCCGCACCGATTATATAGTAAACGGCAAGAACGACTGTTTCATCTTCATGACCGCGTCAAAGACCAATGGAAAAGAAGGCAGACCCTTCTGTGTGCGAACGACCAACGGCGGCAAGACGCTTGACTGGGTATCCTGGATTGGCCCGGAGCCCGACGGCTTTTCCATAATGCCGCAGACTGTACGAGTTTCGCAAACCAAACTTGTCACCGCAATCCGCAGAAAAGAAAAAGGTCTTGGCTTCATCGATGTCTATGGTTCACAGGACAACGGACGCACCTGGCAGTTCCTGGCCAAGCCCTGCGAGACCGGAAATCGCAACGGCAATCCCGCTGATTTGAATCTACTCAAAGACGGGCGAATCGCAATGACGTATGGCGACCGATCCGCACCGCAGGGCATACGCGCGGTAATAAGCAAGGACCAGGGCAAAACATGGAGCGACGAGATTTTCCTGCGTGTCGATGGAAGGACATGGGATATCGGCTATCCGCAGACCATACTAAGACCGGACTCAAAACTTGTGACTTTTTACTACTACACAACCAAAGAGCATGAAGCGATGCACATAGGTGCGACAATTTGGGATCCGGATAAAGTGGAGACAATGAAAAAATGAAATCGTCTCTGGTTGCGAACATCGTTTTATTGTTTTTGTTTTGTTGCCCGGAACTTTCTAATGCGCAAACGCAATCGGGAATAAGTAAACTCGAGCGCATTAGTTATAACAATCCCTCGCTGGTGGTGGATCTGGGCGTAGGGCTTTGGGCCTGGCCTCTGCCGATGGATTACGACGGTGACGGCGATAATGATCTTGTAATCTCCTGCCCGGACAAACCTTACAACGGGACTTATTTTTTCGAGAACACTCAAGGCAACGTAAAGATGCCACTGTTCGCTCCTGCGCTGCGGCTTGGCAACGCTCTGCGAAAAGCCCAGGTATCTTTCGTAGATGGTAAACCGCGAGTACTCATTCCCGGCAAGGAAGTGGTCCATTTCAAAGATAGAGCCAAAGACTTCGAGATAATCGAACAAATCTTCCCGACTGACAGCATTCACTCTCCAAAAGATAAAGTCCGTGCCAACCAGTGGAAGTATTGCGATTATGACGGTGATGGCAAACAGGAATTGGCTGTCGGCATCGGCGATTGGACGGATTACGGATGGGACAATGCTTTCGATAGCGACGGAAACTGGACAAGAGGTCCGCTTCATGGTTACGTCAACATAGCTCGCGCCATCGAACCTTCGACAAATCGTGACACTGTACATATCAAGTATTTACATGCTGGCGAAAAGCGTATTGACGTCTATGGTATGCCGTCTCCGAACTTCGAGGATTTCGACGGCGATGGTGATCTTGATTTGCTGTGCGGTGAGTTCATCGATAAGTTCACCTACTTCGAAAACATCGGTACCCGCACCAAACCAAAATACACCGCAGGCCGATTCCTTACATATCAGGGCAAAACGCTCAAGATGGATCTGTGCATGATAATACCTGTGGCCCTGGACTGGGACAAAGACGGTGACATCGATCTGATCGTCGGCCAGGAAGACGGACGTGTAGCACTGGTTGAAAATACCGGAAAAGTCATCGACGCAATGCCGCAGTTTCTGCCACCGATATTCTTCAAACAACAGGCCCAGGACGTGAAATTCGGAGCACTGGTTACTCCTCACAGCATCGACTGGGACGCCGACGGTGACGAAGATTTGATATGCGGCAACACCGCAGGCTATGTCGGTTTTATAGAAAACCTCGACGGCGGCAATCCTCCCAAATGGGCCGAGGCTGTCTATCTAAAAGCCGACGGCAAAGTGATTCACATCCAAGCCGGACCAAACGGCTCGATACAGGGCCCATGCGAAGCAAAGTGGGGATACACAACTTTGAATGTCGCCGACTGGAACCATGACGGCCTATTGGATATCGTCATCAATTCAATCTGGGGAAAGGTTCTCTGGTATCGTAACATCGGCAAGCCCGGTGATCCGAAGTTGGCAGCGGCTGAACCAATCGAAGTAGAGTGGACCGGTAAAACGCCCAAACCGGCATGGACATGGTGGGAAGCTAAAGGTAAACAACTTGCAACTCAATGGCGAACGACACCTGTCGTTATAGATTTGAATAAAGACAACCTCAATGATCTTGTCATGCTCGATCACGAAGGTTATCTGGCCTTCTTTGAGCGCACCAAAAAAGACGGCAATCTAAAACTTTTACCCCCTAAGCGCATCTTCAAAGACGAACAGGGTAAACTACTACAGCTAAATGCAAGAAAGGCCGGTAAAAGTGGACGCCGAAAACTCTGCTTTGCCGACTGGGACCTTGACGGAAAACTCGATTTACTCCTCAACGGACGTAACGTCCATTTCTATAGAAATATTTCAGACTCAAGCGGTGAATATAAATATAAAGACATGGGACTTGTTGACGACCGAAGATTAGCAGGCCACACAACCAGCCCGACTGTCGTTGACTGGGACAAAAATGGAATTCCCGATCTATTAATAGGCGCCGAGGACGGATTCTTCTACTACATGCCCAATCCCCACGCACCATAAACTGTTATCCCATTGCCCCTGCCAGTGACTCGGGCAGCTTTGGCGTTGCGCCGGATTGGGAACAAACAAACGCTGCCAATTGATTGGCTAATTCATTAATCTCATCCAGCTCCATCGCCTTCAATAAGCCCAATGCGATAGCTGCGGTAAAAGCGTCACCGGCCCCGACGGTATCGGCAATCTCGGTCGCATCAGCCTTTTGCTCGCTATCACCTTGCCGAGTAAATAACCTGCTGCCGTCAGGCCCTCGAGTCAGGACAATCATACGCAATCCGAACTGCTGCGTTAACGCCGAGAGAATTTGAGTTTCTTCACCGACCAGATCGAGCAGTTTTGCTACCACCGGCAACTCCTCGTCATTTAGCTTGAGAACATTCGCAACTTCAAGCATCGACTTGACAACATCCTTACTGTAATAAGACTGCCGCAGATTAATATCAAAAATGCGAATGCAATCGTCCCTGGTGGCACTTAGAAAATCGCGTACCGTCCCGCGCGACACTTCCGAGCGTTGACACAGCGAGCCAAAACAAACAGCATCGATCCGCCCCGCCAGTTCACAAAGGCCCGAATCACCCGGAATATAATCCCACGCAACGTTTTCGTGAATTATGTAATCGGGTTTTCCGTTCTCATCCACTTCGACGGTGACAGTGCCGGTCGGATGTTCTTTATCGATGGCAATATGAGTTTTCTCCAGGCCAAGACCATCGAGTTTATCGAGGATTTCCTTACCCAATTCATCGTCACCGACACAACTTACTACAACACCAACACCGCCAAGGGCCTGTGCATGATACGCGAAATTAGCGGGCGCCCCGCCGAGCTTCTTACCGTCCGGCAGCATATCCCACAGTATCTCACCCAGACCTGCAAGAACGTGTTTCTGCTTATTATCAGCCATTACAAATATCCATCATATCAAATTACGATACCATCGTTGTCATCTTCAAGCTCTTTACGCAACCGCACAAGTTCTGTCTTTAGATTTTTAACAACCTTAGCATAAGCCGGATCGTCATAAACATTGTTCATTTCTTTGGCGTCTTTCTTCAGATCGAAAAGCTCCCACTCCGGCGGTGTCGATCTTTTCTTTGTACCCTTAGCATCGAGCCCCAGCCCGTAGTAATAGATGAGCTTGTGTCGCTTCGTGCGGACACCGAAGTGTGCGGCAATATTAAAATGAGCCCCGTGCATCCAGTAGCGATAGTACATACTCTTTCGCCAGTTGCCGGACGATAGACCTTCGAATAAAGGTTTTAAGCTGTGTCCCTGCATGTCACCTGGAATATCGACGCCTGCGTAATCGAGAAATGTAGGACCGAAATCTACATTAAGAATTATATCGTCACTGACTTGCCCACGTTTGATACTCCGGGGATAGCGAACAATGAAAGGCATCCGCAGCGATTCTTCGTACATAAAACGCTTGTCAAACAAACCATGTTCACCCAGGAAAACTCCCTGATCGGAGGTATAGATTACTATAGTGTCATTAGCAAGGCCGGATTTATCGAGATAATTCATTAATCGCCCGATGTTTTCGTCAATAGACGCCACACATCGCAGATACGCCTTGATAAAATGCTGATACGCAAACTTTTTTTTGTCCTTTTCGGATAACTGCTCGGCTTGGGATTTAACATTATCAAACTGACCACCCTGGGTACCGTGCAGCAGGATAGTTTCTTTTATCCCAATTTTTTGTGTAGCCCGCTTGATAGCTTCCCCGCGGTTTTCGTAATCGTCGAAAAGATTATCAGGTTCGGGGACATCTTCTTTGTAAAGGTTCGCGTCTTTGGGATTATACTCCCACATATCATGCGGTGCCTTGTGTTGATATAACAAGCAGAATGGCTTGTCCTGCGGTCTCTTCTTCAAAAAATCAAGGGCAAGATCGGTTATAACGTCAGTGACATACCCCTCATGAACGACACCACCTTTGCGACCGTTCTGCCAGGGCTTGCCTATCTCTTTCATCTTCGGATTAAAATAAAGTCCCTGGCCCGGCAGAACGTTGTAATAATCAAATCCTTTCGGCTCGGTAGATAAATGCCACTTGCCAATCATGGCTGTACGATAGCCTGCTTGCTGGAGCAGTTTCGGAAATGTCTGCTGGTCAGGGTCAAACCGGTCCGACAAAGTCCGACAGCCGTTTTTGTGACTATATTTACCCGTTAATATCGTCGCTCGCGAAGGGGTACAGATAGAGTTAGTACAAAAGCAGTTATCGAATCGCATCCCCTCTTGAGCTAACCTGTCAAGATTCGGTGTCTTATTGATCTTACTGCCATAGCAACTAATAGCCGCAGAAGCATGGTCATCAGACATTATGAAGATGATGTTGGGATGCTTCTTGTCGCGACCAAAAACCCCGGCAGAATTTGCACATCCGGTGGCAACCGCTACCGTACCAAGACCAATTATCTTTAAGAACTCACGCCTTCTCATAAATCAATCATTACCTTCAATGTTTTATCGCCCTGCTCATCGATAAATTTGTATGCGTCCATGTAATCGGCGAACGGGTAATGTTTCGTCACAAGTGGTTCGGTAATGACTTCGCCGCTTGCGATAAGCTCTACCGCTTTTTCATAATCCTCGTGCTTATACATTAGCGTCCCGATGATACTCTGCTCGCGATCACCGACAATCGACATATCGATCCGAGGCTTTTCACCGAACACACCCAAAACTACGATAGTACCGCCCTTTTCGATATTCTGAACAGCGGCATCCATCGTTGCTTCAACGCCAACCGCCTCGAAAGCAACGTCGAATCCTTCATCGCCGAAAACTCGCTTAGCCGCATCGCCCAACGATTCACTCGCCGCGTTGCAGGTATTTTCAATCCCGCACTTTTTTGCGATATCAAGCCTGAAGTCACTGATATCCGTAATAAGAATCTTGCTCGCCCCGCGGCAGCGAACCACCTGCGCTACGAGATTGCCAATAGGACCGGCACCCAGAACGACAACATTTTTTCCAGTCAAATCTCCGCCGCGACCGGTTGAATGAACAGCAACGGAGACTGGTTCTATCAAGGCCCCTTGCACAAAGGTCAATGAATCCGGCAGTGGAATAATTTTATCTTCGGTCGTGACAAACAAATCCTGCGCACAACCGGGCGCCTGGAAGCCCTCGACTCGCAGAACATCACAGATATTGTAATCGCCCCGCCGGCAAGGCCTGCATTCGCCGCAGACAATCTGTGGCCGCGCCGTCGCCTTATCGCCGACCTTGACTTTCGTTACACCCTCGCCAACCGCCTCGACCTGTGCGGAAAACTCGTGTCCCTGCACTACAGGATAAGACGTAAAGGGGTGTTTGCCATGGTTGACGTGTACATCCGAACCACAGACGCCTATCTGCTTGACACGAAGCAGTATCTGGCCCGGTCCAACTGTCGGTTCCGGAACATCGCCAAACTCTATTTTACCCGGTTCTGTCATTATTGCCTGTCGCATTTCTTGTTCTCCTTATTATGTATTGATTTTGCTTTGTAGAAAAGATGTTACAAATTGTCATTCTGAACGAATCACAGCGAAGTGAAGAATCTATTTATCTTCGAAGATTCGAGATTCTTCGCTATGCTCAGAATGACAGATAGCGTCGTTTCTACATAGTATATTGATATTTCAATATATGCCATATTCCTGCAACGTCTGCCACCACGCCATGATATTTTCAGGCGGCACATGTCCCTGAATAACATGGATCGGAGCAAAGATAAAACCGCCACCCGGTGCCAAATCTTCAATTCGTCTTCTGGTCTCGTCTCTTACCTGCTGCGGCGTTCCAAACGGCAGAACAAATTGTGTATCGCAACTACCGCCCCAGATTGTAAGGTCTTTACCATATTCTTTCTTGAACCTTGCAGTATCATCCATTCCCGTACAGTTTACCTGCCAGGGGTTCATTATGTCAACACCGGCCTCGATAAGAAGCCCTAACGTCTCCCAGATGGCGCCGTCGTTGTGAAAGAAAATGTAAACTCTGGACTTTGCTTTCTTCTTAATGAACTCAAACAGCTTCTTGTGATAGCCCCAGATAAGCTCTTTATAAAGCTCGAGCGATACCAACAAGCCCTTCTGCGAACCGAGATCATCCGCACACGATGCCACCAGAACATTTTCACCGACTGTTTCAAGGGCCTTTTCCCAGTATCGCATCTTGATTTCGAGAAGCTTACTCATGATTGCATGAACGACTTTCTTATTGCTCAGCATGTCCATGAAAAACTTCTCGTACCCCGTCATCCACATCGCCGTTTCCCACATGCCCGAGTTCATCCGGCCAAGCACATAGGCTTTTTTCTCTTCGAAGACAATGCGATCAGCAGCATCCTTGAGATTGACATACCGTGCATCATCATCCGGATCAGGCCATGGATAATTCTCAACATCCGCAACCGTCCGGGCATCTTTTAGAGGATGATGATACAAATCGTAATAGTGACCACCCTGGACCGGCATCTGCCAGCCGATCCCGTATTCGTCAATCAGCCTGTAATGATCGCCCTGCAATCCAAGGTCCTTTGCCAATCCCGAATTCGATGGAGGATCAGGAGATACATTTTTAACATCAATCTTAAGCCTCTCGATAATCTCATCGCCGGTATCAGCCATTTGAGTAACGCGATCCCGAATCTCTGCATCTTCAGACAATCCCAAAAACTTACGCAGACTCCGCAGGGCATTTATATTGATACCGCTAACCATGGTCCCGCCAAGGTCAAAGGGTATGCGGTCAGGTTCCCTGTGTTCCAGGGCTGTCTTTACACGTTCAAAACTTGTGTGTTGCATCATGATTAACTCAAACTGACCGATATTAAGATGTCATCCAGAGGCAAAGCCGAAGTCGAAGACGCGCCTTGGTGGGTATCTGGCCTGAGAATTTAAAATCCCACCGCACTGCCATGTTTAGATACAGGGTTGAGATTCTTCACCCCGATAAATCGGGATTCAGAATGACAAGTTGCTTATGTTATTATCAGCAGGGTGTTACGCCCTTCTTAAGGATGATATTACCATATTTGGCCGTTTCACCGGTCATCACAACCGCGAATGCCTCTTTAGTACGCTCGTAAAAATCGAATCGTCCAATCCGGGATATCGCCGGCGATTCAGGAGCGTGCTTATCTATCGACTGGCGATATGATTCTTCTACCGCCGGATCAAGCGTGTCACGGGGCTCGGCGCCCATCATTATCAATGGACTCTCAACATAATCGTCCAGCGCAAAAAGCGGCAAAACGCCATCGAGCAAATCAGCTATCCCAACTCCGTCGGCCCGAACAATACGGCTGTTGTAAGTCTCACCTGGAAAATGGGCATCAGCCAACACTATCTCATCCCCATGCCCCATCCGATACAAAACCGACAGCAGTTCCGGACTCAGCAATGGCGAAACACCTTTTAACATTTCAAATTCTCCACTAAATTGTGAAAAAAGTTTCTATATAATCACAGCCCCCTGTCATTCCCGCGAAGGCGGGAATCCAGAAATAAAACAGGCTGCTCCATGATATTAGTGGAATATACAGTAAAGAACAATCATCGCCACAAACAAAAGACCGGCGATAATTCGTGGATCACCGATTCCCGTTACCTTGCCCTTGGTCAAGGCCTGTAACGGATGTTCCCAGCAAACGTCCTTAATCTTATCAAAATCGGGCTTGGGGCTTGTAAGGCTAACAACTACATAAAGTACAATGCACATAGCACAAAGGATAGGCCCTACCAGCATAAAGGGTATCCCCAGTCCCTGGAAATTGTCGGTCACTAAACCAGCGAAGCCTTTGCCAGGCTCGGCCAGAATCGCTCTTCCAACTACAGGCATATCCATAATAAAGTAAACCAACCCAACCGCGCAGCCAACCGCAAATGTCGTCATAGCCGCTTTGTTGGTTCCTCGCCTCCAGAAAACACCAAGCAAAAAGACTGTCGTAACCGCAGGAGCAAAGATCATTGGAATTTTATTGATAGCCTCGAATATCGTCCCGAACTGATCACCCTGCGTTGACCACAGCATAGCCAGAACCATAACAACACCCGCGCTGATTCTGCCGATGGTGACCTGGCTCGAATCCTTTATGTCAGGCTTCATACGCTTGATGACATCCACCGAAATCAGCGTCGCGCAACTGTTCAGCGCCGCGGCTATCGTACTCATAAGAGCAGCAAGAAGACCAGCCGCAAGAAGACCTTTAACCCCGGTGGGGACAAGATGATTAATCATTTCTGCCAGAGTCTGATTGTAATCAAGCATCTCGCCTTCTTTCGTGTAGCTTCCTTGCTTTATTAACGAATCCACGGCTATTTTCTTGAACGCAGGCGGCAATACGTTGACCCCCTTCTTAATTACCCATTTTCCGTCCTGCTGCTCAAGAGCCAATTCCTCACCTTCAATTGTTAGCAACAACTCGCCGTCCGGTCCTTCCACCCTTGAGATTGCCGAATCACTAACAAGGTATGCAATAGCATTTTCTCTGGCATCGCTCTTTAGCGGAATATTTATATTGCCGCTCGTGTACATCAGGTAACCGATGACGCCAGGGAAAACCATGAGGAAGACTGGCAGAATCTTCAGGAAGCCGGCGAAAAGTGCTCCATTCTGCGAATCCAAACGGCTCTTCGATCCCAATACACGTTGAACGATTGTCTGGTCAGAACACCAGTACCATATACCCAGCACCGGATACCCAAGCAGCACCGCCAGCCAGGAATATTTATTCAAATGTCCCGCCTCATTCGTAATCGTATGAACCATACTCATCTGGTCGGGCTTGATTGCCGAGCTAAATTCCGCCCAGTTGTTTATTCCGCATTCCGGCAGTTGTTTAATTCCAAGCACGGTTATTAGAATAGCACCGCCCAGCAGCAGGAATGTCTGGATTGTTTCGGTCACCACAACGGCTTTTAAACCACCGAGCACAGTATAAATTACGGTCACGCCGGAAATGATCAGAATCGAGTACATGACCGGCACACCCAGAAATGTCTCGAAAAGCTTCGAGCCGGCAAAAAGACTTATTCCGATATGAATCAGCAATGCGCCAAAGATAGCGATACACGCAAGAAATGTTCTGGCTTGAGCACTGTATCGTTTCTCCAGAAATTCCGGCAATGTCGATATACGGCTTCGGAAATAAAATGGTGCGAATACCAATCCCAGAATAATCAGGCAAAACGACGCCATCCATTCGAAATTGCCCATTACCATTCCAACATCAGCCCCTGCCGCCGCCAACCCCACTAAGTGGATCGTCGAAATATTGGAAGCAAAAAGAGCCGCACCGATACTAAACCACCCAAGTGACTTACCAGCCAGAAAATACTGCTGACTCGACGTGTTCTTTTTGTACCCCACCCAGATACCGATAATCGTGATACCAACCAGGTAGGCAATAATAACGCCCAGGTCAACTCCCGAAATTGCCATTTTCGCTAACAGCATATATCTTGCCCTTTCCCAAAAAAAGATAAAATAGTTACCACCCAAATTCTCGGGGCTTCGGATTTTGGGCCGTATTATCAACAAAGATCATCATTTTGTCCAGTCAAATGTTTTCGACATAAGGAAAATTCTACCCTTCTAAATCGTATATTAATCCAACATTTCCCTTTCACACCCCTTATTAGCATCGCTACGGCTTCCAACTATCACAGATTAGCAAATCCCTCTTATATACCGAGCTTTCTCAACACATAAGTCATCTAAATGGCAATCTATCTCATCTCTACGCTCCAGCCAAGGCCAACGAGAAGCAGGATTATCGCAACGACAACGCTCCAAAGCCATATTGGCCCAAACATTCTTGTGGTTTGCCTATAGGCTTGATATTGCTCTGGAAATCTCACACACATATCGTTTCTCTCTTCAAGAATCGTGCCTGCAAAGAATATGACAAAAATGGCCGGAAACATCAGTAGCCCATCTGGATTTCTCATCAACAGCGGCAATCCCAGAGTTACCCACAAAATCCCTGTATTGATGGGATGTCTGAAATACCGATATAGCCCCGACGTCAACAATCCTTCCTCGACATTCTGGAGACCAATGACTTTTCGTTGTCTGAACGCGGCAATGGCTATAAAGGCACCAGCACAAATTAACAGTAATCCAATAACGGGAAAACCAATACAAACACTTTGATATCCCAACCAGACAGGCCGAGCATCCCAGCCTCCGGCAGGTGGTAGAATCACAATGAGGTAGTAGAGGCAGTTGTACACTATCACAAGTGCGATATTGATGATTTTATTTTCAAGGAATCCTCTATATTTCTCGCGGTGTCTCATAAAAAAAATAGCAACACACTCCAACGTCACTAACACACCAAGGAGAATAAATCGAATTATCCACATTTGCTTTACTTCAAACTGTCTCGTTCATCATTTCTTTTGTCGCCACTAAAATTTGTTAAAACAGATAAACTGCCTATTGAGGTAAAATCGCCACCTTAACAGGCTTGACCGATTCGGTCCTGAACCAAACAACCAGATCGGTTCCTTCTACCGTTGGAATATATCCTGTACGAAAATCCTTACCCTTCGGGATTTTTTTACCACCCACCTTCAATGAAGCAACACCGCGTCCCCAATTCTTAATAACTACTGCAGGATTGTTTACAGGAGAATCCGCACTGGCTTGCAAAGTGAACCGAAGCTTACCGGGCTCGTTAGCTGTGAGACAATTAACCATATAAGCTCGCTGAGTCGGATCATAACCGTCACTTTTGAACTTCTTTTTTGCTCTAAGAGTAAACTCAGGAGCATACAACCATGACTTGGCTAACGGAACCAGATCAGCGGCAGCTTTTTCGGTCATACCGTTTAGCATTATCCATGTCCGCGATACTCCTTCGTGCGAATACAACTTCCACTCGATATGCGTCAACGAAGAATGCGAAGGTTTCTCAGCGGATTTGGCATGAGTAGTATCTGATTTCTCCTGCGCAACAGGCCAGTGATTCCACCAGTTAAAATAGGAACCCTTACCGTGACCGCCATAGACCTTTATATGAACACCTTCCGGATCGACAACCGTAAACGGCTTGGTCGGATTCTTAAAATTAATCACCTGAATACACGGCTCATCCGGCGGATCCTTAAGACGAGGTCCACCTTTTTTCGTCCAGGTATAGGTCTTGCTTTCACCCTTAAGATTAGCAAAGCTCACCGCGTCGAAGTTGATATTATCCTCAGGGATAGTACCCGGCTGATTAACAACGATACCCTCCTGGTATTCAATCCAGTCCTCCACGGGAGAGCCCGAATGTATCGTCGCCTTGCGAACGCAAACAGAGTCGGGATAAATCGTATAATACTCATCGACCCAGTCGGACCAGCCCGTCATCTCATCGCGATAGGGAAGATTGTAATTCAAATCCGTCGGAGAATATCGCCAGTGAACGACCACACGAGCATCGGTACTTTCGATAATTCGAGCATGAGAGTATCGACACTGCTTATCCGACATAGGTTCACACATGCTGTCACAACCGCCAAGGCGTCCCCGTCGCTCGAAGAACTCATTCGTGTACCACGCGCCATCATACGTAGCCCAATGCGGGATATAACTCGTACCGCGCCAGAACACAAAACGATGATCGTAATCATCAAATCGAACCACAACATCAGGATGATCGCTAACCCGCCAGAGCTTATCCCATTCGGGAGTATATTTTAACCTGGCATAATATGCACCAAAACGCCCAGGACCCTTCGGACCCGAAGGAAGACGAAGGGACTTTTCGGCTCCTATAGCTGCGCTACTACTAAAACTAAACGAAAAACAAAGCACCGCAACAGTTAATAGTACTTTTCTTAGCATTACTAAACCTCCCATTGAATATTTATTAAGCCGGAACTAATATTTAGGCGAAATCTCGATCTTTACAGGTTCAACCGATTCTTTCTCTATCCAAACTATAAGGTTACTACCCTCAAGGCTGTGATAGTGACCGAAACGAAACTCTTTGCCGCGTTTGATTTCTTTACCGTTAACTTTAAGTGCCGCACCAGCTTCGCCCCAATCCTCAATTACCACCGCACAATTAACCAAAGGAGACTTCTCACTTACCGCAAGCTCGAACGCAACCGCAGAAGCCTTACCCTTGAACACATAAGCCCTCTGGTATTTGTCATAACCTTTATTTTCAAAGCTGCCTTTCGTAAGATTAAGTTTCGCCGCATAGTTCCACGACTTGGCAAGCGGGATAAGATCTTTAACTTCCTGCTCACCCATACCGATCAGATGCACCGCGGTAAATTTATCGTTCGCCTTATCATGAACGATCGCATCCGATTCCTCTATCGACTGAATCAGAGAACTATGAGCCGGCCTGTCACGCGCCGGTGCCCTTCTGCCGTCGTTTGCGATCTGACCCACAGGCCAATGGTTCCACCACGCAAAGTGAGTCCACGGTTCGACACAGCACTGGAATAGATTGATACGGCTTCGGGGCTCCCAAACAATAAATGGTCTGTTTGCAGAACGCATATTAACTATCTGAATCGTCGTATCCTTAGGAATTCGTCCTTTACCCGCTTTCTTTGCCCAGGAGATTATTTCAACATCGCCATCCATATTCGCCAATGTCAGAGCATCGAGTTCCAGATTATCCTCCGGCGTAGTACCAGGCTGATGAAGAATAATCGTCTCCTGCCACTCATGACTCAAATGCTTAGTCCAGAGTACCTGCTTTCGCGTCGAGATTGCATCCGGATAAATATAATAGTATTCATCCCCCCACTCACCCCAGCCGTCCTTATCAGCCGCGAAAATATCATAAAGAATATCATTAATCGCATAACGCCAGTGAAGAACAATCCTCGCTTCATTATTCTCGATCAATCGAACATGTGCATATCGGCACTGCTTATCAGACATATGCTCGGCGCAACCCATCTTCGATTTACCACCGCCGGAACGTTCGAGGCTCTGATCAGCCATAATCTTACCGTTCTCTGCAATCCACAAAGCACCATATGCCGTACCGCGCCAGAACACCAGACGCACAGGATTATCATCAAAGGTAATCAAAACATCCGGATGTTCAGCAACTCGCCATTTATTCTCCCACTCATCGGCATACATAAGACGAGTATATGAAGCACCGAATCGATTCGGAACATTTTTAGGCCCCGAAGGCATTACCCTAAACGATAGCGGCTGGGCTTTTGCAGGCTTAACCGCCGCGTAAGCCTTACCGACCTGATCCGACGAAAGAGCCTTATTATAAATTTTCACCTCGTCAATCAGCCCATCGAAAATCATATTCGACATTATCCTCGCACTGGCCCTGCGCTCACTGCCAGTCGGTGACATCTTCTTCTGGCTCTTACCTATATAAAGATTATGCCCTTTAGCAGGAGTGACTAATCCTTTAACAGCCAATGAACCGACGCTCTTGCCGTCAACGTAAAGATTGATACCCTGATCTTTATCGAACGTCCCAACAACATGTGCCCATTGAAGAAGCTCAAGGCTAATATCAGAAACGCATTCGACCAACTTGCCATCGACCATCAATTTCATACCCACATGGCCTCGGGAATCAATACCAAGGAAAATCCGATCATCACGCCCCGGAAGAGCCTGCTTGCGTTTCATTTCTTTACTCTTAACATATTCCACATCCGCATTACTGTGACTAAGCGCCCCAGCAGAAACGATACCCTTTTCCTGTCCGGCCCAACTCCAGTACAACCTCAAGAAAGAAGGATCACCCTTCTGAAAATATGACAAGACAACCGGATACTTCTTTCCCTTATCCAGCGTAATTTTCCCAGTACGATTCTTACCCCGACCCATGCCGTCGATAACCACCTTGCCGTCAACCTCAAGCTTGATTCCGTTATCAACCTCAGCCGCGAACGTAATCTCACCGGTAGCAGGAGCTTCAATATACCCGCGCCAACGGCCTGCCCAGTCTTTATGACCACCAGTCCATTCATGATTGACGTGTTTGATCGCTTCGGCCTTTTCCGGACCCGTAAAATCAGACTCACTAAATTTCACCCCATACAATCCACCGCTAAATTTCAAATCCTTTTTACCTTTTTTCTCCTTCGCAACATCCCCAGCCTGATCGACAATACCAGCCCAGTTCCAGGCATAAGTCTGAGGAGCAATCCAAGCCTCGATAGTAAACGCACCAACCAACTCCGGAGCATTCTCGGCTTTGCGGACAATACGACTGGTATAACCGTCAAACCGTATGCAACTACCGCTAACCCCTACTTCATAGTTGATATCGCCCTTAATCTCATCAGCGATCCGGCCAACAGAATCCCGCACCGAATCACCACTTTGCTGATCAAAGTTCCACCAAGCCACAAGCCCGTCCTCAGCCCCAAAAACCAAAGGGCAGCAAAACACAATGATCGCCACAAAAACCATTAAACAAACAATCTGTCTCATTATTCAGCCTCCGAAAGGGAAACAACAAATATTCATTAACAACAAGACTAAAATAATACCATTATTCCGCCACAAGCAAAAGAAAAATCCATGCAGAGCCACTTCGAGGAGTTTATCGGTGTTTATCCCGGCGCGCCAGGGGAGGTCTTGTTGCTGTCGGTCTGGCTGAAATAGTTTCAAAATGAACTTTAAAACCTTGAGTTATTAAGACAAGTTTAGTAATCTATTAGAAAAGAGCCCTAGCGGCGTAGCTGGGCCCAAATATACAATCTTAGGTGGGAAATGTCGGATAATGGAATTTGACAACTTTTCCAGCCATTTACCTATATTCGAGAAAGTTTTCGCTACCTTTGAGACAAAGAATGTACTTGAATTTGGTCTGGGCAACTTCAGCACACCGTTTTTTGTTAACAATGCCGAGTTGGTTGTCAGTGTAGAGCAGGAAAGTAAAGAATGGTATGAAAAAATAAAAGCCCAGATCAATTCGACAAACTGGCACCCCGTTTTTCAGCCTGACCCGCAGGTTGTATTCGAGCAGTTTGATGCTAACAATCAAAAGTTTGATTTGGTTTTTAGTGATGGCGCCGCACAGACAAGGTGCATGGTAGCCAACCTGGCGATGCAAAGAAATGTACCGATAGTCATACTCCACGATTCCGAGCAAGTTTGGTATTATCATTGGAATCTGCTCAGTATTCCGCCTAACTATGCCCGGTTCAATTTTTGCCATCGAAAAGGGATGAACAAAGTAACATCAATTTTGACAAACGCTAAGCAAAATATTCCACAGCAGTGGGATATCCCTGACCACGACAGGATTTTGCAGGCTTATAGCTCACCGTCCCAACCTGTCATTCAGTTGCGATATGAAGAAATCATGTCAGATGGAAAACTGGCAGGCATTGTCGGCAGAAAAGACATCGTTGCATATATCTCAAAGCTCAAACACAAAGATAAAGCGCCTGTCTGACAATACTAACTCAACTCTTTGCTTGTCTGGTTTTGAAGTCTTTGCTAAAAACAGATTACCGAGCTGTGGTCGAATTCCTGCGCGATTGTCCCGATCTTGGCAAAATGATCCATCTCAAGCATATGTCGCACTTTACAACGCTACAAAAAACCAGCAGGAAAATTCCAACCCAGCCCCATTTCCCCCCAAAACTCCGAACCCATTAATATTCACATCCCTCCCTGACGGATTCCTTATCGTTTAGCCTCCAGCTCTGCTGGGCGTCAAAATCAATCCCAAACCCCTCGCCAAAGCGACGGGGGTATTTAGCGGTGCAAACCGGTAACATAGGTAACAGATTATGCTAAGAACATGGGTAACAGTATTAAGATATAATGGTCCTCAAAAAAGAGAGGGCCTATTATGGCATGGACTGAGACCTGTGTTATGGAA